>Ga0210059_1003934_pt1 | contig 23920 bp, 19 predicted proteins | sample Ectturendosymbi2_FD_188042 | JGI IMG/M metagenome (GOLD analysis project Ga0210059, IMG submission 188042) | Ecteinascidia turbinata endosymbiont from Florida, USA - Sample 2 (SPAdes) (version 2) | ecosystem: Host-associated > Tunicates > Ascidians > Unclassified | place: Key West, Florida...
CGGTACGTCGACTAGTATTTGTCGAAGGTGGTATTCTTCAAGGTGAGGACGAATGCGGTTCGTGACCACTCGTTCAAGCACTTGTTACAGGCGCATTGCCTGAAACAATATATTCTCACTCAATACAAGCATAAACACCTTTAAATAAAAGAGCTAAGAAGAACAACCAGCAAGTGTCAGCCAGGAGCAGGTTGACTCAGCCAAAAACTAGTCGTGTTGTAAAGCTACTGACTGTAAAGCTACTGACTGTAAGGCTACTGACTGTAAAGCTGCTGACTGTAAAAGCCGCTGGCTGCAAAGGCTACTTCAGCCCGGCTGAACACTGCCCAGTCACGACTAGGAGAAAGAACTCTTAAGAGAACAGCAAAACTCACGCTGGACACGACCTCACAGAAAAGGTCACGAATCTTGACCACGACTTTAGGGCGGTCATCCGCGCACAGGAAAAGGGCGTGGATAAGCATTGACCAACCAAAAGGGATGAAATAAAAACATACTACTCGTTGTTACAGGCGGTGCTTAGCGATGACCAATGACTGATGTCCGGCCTCAGTATACTGTAAAAGAGGCCACATTTGGATCAGAAGTCAGTCTTTTATAAGACTCGCCATCTGCAGGACCTCCCCACATTTTGGAGGCGCCTGTATGCAAGGTGTTCCGCCGTATGCCTCATTGAGGTAACGGTCAAGCCATTGTACTGTATGCTTTGCCCTCGCTACGATGGTCAGGAAAAACTGACTTGTTCAGTGAAACGCATTGACATTTCAGACTATTGAGTTTGGCGTGTCGTGGTTGAGTTCTGGCGAATCAGGCCGTGAATTTGATTCTTTCTTTCGGACGAATTCACGAAGACTGACTTGCTAGAAATGGTCCTTATCAAGTTAGACAAATTGGCGTTGTCCGGGTTAATCCATGCCAATTGAAATAACAAAGAGTGACTTGTCCTAATGAAGTTCTGTCAAAATATTTTAAGAGAACCAGACTATGAAACGAAAGTTTATGAGACAATTGTACCATGAGATTATGACAGTCAAAAGTAAAGTGTGGTCGGCTTGTATTCTGAATGACACACTTACTTGAAGTTTTATTAAACAAGATACTCAAGCTTGGAATGGGTTTATCATTAAATCCCAATCATTGTAAGCTGCAACAATTCATATGTGAACAGTCAATTGAAGTTGTTTCTTTGGGCTGTTTTAGTTTACAATAAAAACTATGGGATGAAAGCAGCAGCGCTTCAAATTTAACAAATGATAGACATCCGTCTGGAAAGATCACGTTTTACTGCAAAGAAGGAAACGCAGCATGTTAACCACAGTAGCTTGATTCTCGTTGTGTCAGACGGCAGTGAATGCATCGAAGTGTAGCGTACGTAGTTTTAAGACGCGATAATCAGAATTATCTGTATGAGTAATTTGTTTGACCGGAGAACCGATTTTAGTAGATTGTCAATCTCTTATCGCAATACTTAAAGAATAGAATTAAGCCATCACTATTAGTGAAGCGTTGTACTATATCGAGAAGTGTTTGAAATTCATGAAACATCATGCTTTGGTGAGTACCAACTGTTTTTATTTGAGTCCTTGTAACAATCAATAAACGAAAATAAAACCAAATATTGTATGTTCTGCCGATGTGTGTATTCTGCTACGCGATTTACTTTATATAGCCGGTAGTTTATTAGTTTAAGGGACATTAACCGGACTTGAGTTTCCGTGACAATGGTCCTGGTCCTGATAAAGTGAACCCATGGAGTTAAGTAATCTATCGGGACCGAATGGATAACTGGACCACTCTATAGAAGCCGGGCATATGCTACACACTTTCGAGATAAACGGTAACTGTGAAATAGGTCGATAGTTGCTTACATCGTCATATGAGGTCGCGCGCGATTTCGGCACTGGTGTAACTCGTGCCTTTTTGAAGTGAGAAGGTACTACACCTGTCCCAGACGCGTCCCAGATGAGGTGTCCCACAACTCCGCACTGATCCTTCTACACAGCCCGATGTGCAGCTAATCCGTTTTTTCGCCAACACCGTTCAAGTTTCCTTCGAAGGGTTTTTGCAAGCCACAGTTCTTTTGTATGCCATGCTGTGTCTGGCCGAATGGTTACGACTTTGGTAATGAGCGGGGCATGCAAGTTGATGGTATCACTACACGCGCGTGTATATAATTTGACAAGAGATGCAGCGTCGTCATGGGGTAGGCAAGTTTTTAATGCCGTCCCTATTTTCGTTCTGAAGTCCGTGAGGTTTTTGATGCGTATTTGCGAAACGTAACAGTTTTCCTTTGACGAATGGGTTTTATGAAATTTAATGGAGCGACAATGGCGAAGTGGTCGCCAGAATAATTGCCGCTGGGGTCCGTGAGACCGGAATCAACAACAGCACCTCAAAGCAAACGCGATGAGTCTCCCGCGATGAACAGGTCCAGTGTGTGACCGAGCATGTGAGTTGGCTCATTGACATGCTGTGTTAAGCCATGAACATCTTAGAGGTTTAACCTCATTACGTCCGGATTATCGGGAACGTCTAGGGGCAGATTGAAATCTCCAGTAATAAGTACATCCCGAGAGTTTAGCATTTGCGCATCAAGAAAGATTGACCAGTCATCAAAAAAGTCAGATGTCTTCAGACCGTTCGCACGTAAAGGAGGAGGGCGGTAGACAACGAAAAAGTCCACACATGTGTCTTTAAAGACCATTGTACAGTGCATTTGTTCGAACTGATCGAAACTGTGCGTTTTGACACTTTTCAGTTTCAGATTGCTTTCGAAAAGCAACGCAACGCCTCCACCTCGGCGACCTGAGGATCGTTAAACCTGTATTATGTTGTACCCAAGTGGTACCAGATCATGCAAAATCTGTTTATCGTTGTCATGACCAAGCCAGGTCTCAGTGAGGGTCATGATGTCCACGTCTCTCGATATTATGAAGTCAGCAATCGACAAACGTTTATTTGCAAGGGAGCGGCAGTTCAGGGTAACCATCTTGATCATCTTTGTAGACTGTTTCCTTCTAAAGGCCGGCTGACGAGTTATATTTACTTGCACCAGATTACGTTGATTGGCAACCGGCGGTTTTCGCACCGAGCAAGCTGGCGTTGGAGGCATGTACCTCTGGCGGATTAGTGTTGTGATAAATTCACCACGGACTAAATTTGCGATGTGGCAGCTTCGTGAGCGAGTTTGATTTCATTGCCCATGCTTTGTAATGATTACAGCAACTTCCCGAATCTTACGCGTACCTGATCTCCTGCCTCGTCTTCTTGGTGAACGGGCGTTGATTCCAAAGTGCCGTAGGGTGTACCAGTCTTGCAAAGGCAGAGCAATGGCAGGCATGCAATGCCCTATGTTCATTAGAAAGCTCTTGGAGAACATCTTAACGAAATTCTTACAACACACAACGATGTCCACGTATGAAGTTCTGTTGAATAGCAAACAACTGAGTTAGCGTTGCTTCCTCCCTCTATGCAGGTCAGCTTTCCAGTATTTAAATCCTAAGTCGTGAAGAACTTCAGAAACAGCAGAAAATAAAACAGACACAGATGAAACACGTACAATCACAGAACTTTTAAAAACTATAAAAGCTTAACACCAGGCATGCAGCTTTCATGCAAAGCGCTGCCTTTACTGAACGCAACTTTACTGAACTTTTCCAAATCAGCATTCTGTCTGTGTCGAACTGACTGTATATCCAGGGTGCTTGCACAACAGGCTAGTAACAGGTTGTAGCAGAGAGCTCAGATGCACGTCCGCACTCGACGACGACCAAACCAGAAGTACAACGGGATACAGCGCGAATCCATGCAACAACTACAACAATAGTCCACTCGGCCCAACAGTATTTCGGTTTTCATTTCGACATTCAGTAAATTCAACAAGAACGAATGAGACAATTGTACCATGAGATTAAACTAATAGTTTGCTGCTAATAGTTGTTTGCTTCTCAGCGGGGTTTTCTTGTAAGAAATGAATGAAGTAATAAAATCCTTTGATCCTCTCACGCCCAAACTAGATTTGCCCCAAGGAATTGCGTGGCATACCTGTAACTACAAAAACTTACTTTTGGGGAATCTTAGACTCCGTAAGGTGGCGCTATAGCACGCATGATCCGGATTTCACTGGTAAAACGCAGCCATGCCACTTGCAATTTTGGTGATGTCGAGCGGTCATTTTTTCATACTTTTGTCTCCTCCCATCAGCCTTCCCTTTGTGGTTGACCGAATTCAGCATTGTCCCACCCGCAGTATGCACTGAATGTTCGCGAAGACCAGGTATTTCTCAACCATTTTCTGCCATGCCCCTTTGAATAATTGTCCTTTGTGTCAAGCCCTCCTTCTAATAAACAAGTTGTATGAGCAAATGCATATATTTTCTTTATCAAATTTCCACGTTGCAGAGCGCATAAGGGCTTCTGGCCCCCTTGAAACTTGTTGACACTCCCTGGAAAGGCGCGCCACCGGTCAAGAACCACTGGCTTAACTATTCACGTTTAAAAATACCCAGGAATCGTTTGTTCATTTTTTCGCGTTTTCATCTGGGGTGATTAATACCAGCCTGTCACTTGATAAATATCTCATCAACCAATCTAACAGATTTTGCTTGCGTTACACGTAGTTCTCCACACGTTTTCCTGATCCACAGATTTTGATTTCTTCACGGCAAAAACACATCTTCCTTGCCCTTTAACATTTAGAGTTTTGATTTGCATAAAATAAAGACGATTTTCTTAGCAGAAAACATTTTTCAAGACCAGCAATTTACCAATAATCGATTCAGGTTTTTAAGAGTTTCTCTCCGAGCACGATCTAGCACAATATAAAGCAAAGTCGCTGCGTAATCTGTCGCGTTTTAATGCAAGAAGAAGTAGGTTTCCACAGCAATTTACTGTATATAAATATGTATTTGCAGGAAGGTCTTGGACCATACTCTCTGACAATCTGGTTGGGTTGCGGAATCGTTCTGCTTGTGTTCCAAGTCATATTCCTTCCAGACACGAAAGGAAAAACCATTGATGAAATTCAAGCAAAATTCAAATGAGGATAACTACGTGCAACTACCCAAAACACTCTCTAGCCGGGAGCGAAATAATCTCTTCTTCCGCAGTTTTACTCATGTGCAGAAATTGCCCAATTCTTGAGTTTAAACATTCTCGTCATTTGAATGATGCAGAGTTTATGCGCACACGTGGAATTCGACACAGTGTTTCATTAGTTTCTTTTCAATTCTTTGTTCATGGTGTGTCTCAGTCAATCAGTTACTCCGGTAACCACGTGCAACGCCATCTTCCCTCTGCAAATCACTTTTCCAGCTTAATGTTCCTCCTGCTTCGGAAGAGATAAATGCCTCGTTTCGGTAATACCTATAGCTTGTAAGAGCAACTGGACGAATCGAAGGCATAATGCTTCATAGACATGAAAAACAATAATTTGAGGCCGGAAATCTTGTAACACGGCCACTAGATCACGGGTCAGCAACACCGGGCCGCGGCCCTGTACCGGTCCGTGAAAACGTGTTACCGGGTCGTGCGGAACCAAGGCCAAATTGGTCCAAAAGTGATTAAAACGACTGACATCAGGACACATTGCGGGTGTCATTGACTACAGCAATTCCTACAGATCGGAGCATCTTATTGCGGCAAAGCAAACGCAAATCTCTCACTGAATCAGTGCCATGATGACTTAAGCTTTGTAATACATCTGCATGTGCCAAACACTCATTTTCGTGAGGGCTTGAACGCAAAATAATGCCAGGCTGCAACGGCAGTGCTAAAAAGAATGCCGACCCCTGCTCAAGACAGAGTTGGGAATCTTGTCAAGGTTTAAGTTATCAGGCATTTGTTGAACAAGGCTTGCCCACGTACATACACATATACTAACGTTCGATGGTTTTCCATTCTTTGCTTATTTCCCCAAACTACTAACCCATAATGTGCGATTGTTTATATAATTTCCTACGATTGATAAACTACTGCAATGTGTTTTTCTACAATTTGTAACAAATTCGAATCCTAAACATCTTCCTCGCATTTCGGCATTGTGTGCTTGAACCATACCTCAATCATAAGAAACACTGCCGATAGGTTATTGTGCTCAAGAGTTGTGCACAATGTTTGAGGATGGGACCATTTGTCCTCGTTAGTATATTTTCAATAAAAAGAAGAAACAACTGCTGGAAAATGGTTTAAGATATTGCTAACAATTAAGAAATATAAATTTAGGCAAAATTAGTTGACTAACCGGTCTTTGCCTTCCCAGTCGTATGGCCACCAGGATGGCTATATTGCCATGTAACAAGTTAAAAATATGTTTTTTCATTAACGTTCAAACAAACTGAAGTTTATACATGGTATACATATCTGTTCATATTGCCTCGAACTTTGGGGTTCAGACAGGCGCTACTGCAGCTGGTAGGATGTGTTTCATACTCGGTCGGGCATATGGAATGCAAGAGATGCGGTTCTTTCACCCTTTTCAGTCTGATGCTTGACATAAACAGAATGTTGTAAGGAAAAAGCTCACGTGCAGTTCTGCCACTGCTTAACGACTAGAGTTGCCAGATGATAATTTTAATAAAAAGCCAAGCAGTCCTAAAAAGAGACCAAAAAAAGACAAAAAGGAGTGCTTCAAGGCCTAAAAAGCCTAACTTTGTGGTATTGCTATTTCTTTGTCACAAAGTAACATCTAAATTTAAAAAATATCATTGAAAATATTCTTGGAAATCGAAATTAAATCATGCTTGGCCTTGCACCGGAGCTCATTACTGATGCTTCTCTGACTTTGCAAGGTTTATGAGATGGCATACTTTGGGTACTTTGATGCTATAGTGTGCTTACTGATGCATCAGCATCTTTCTGCAGCCACACGAAAGTCATCTCCCATTCACTCTTGTACTTGTTACGACCAGAATCAAAAGAACCCTTCTACTTCCTTGACGCCATTGTCGCAGATCTATCGCGGAGACCCACACCGGTCAACAAGCATTGAACCTGCTTAGTGTTTACAAGACACCAGAGGTGGCCGGAATCACATTTTCAGACTCCGATTCCAAAATTTTGAAACGGGATCCGTGTCCAGGTCCGAATTTTTTTTTTATTTGCGAATCAGACTCTTGTTTAAACTCCAACTACCATCGATGCAACCGAAATTCAACAAAGATTTTACCATGTGTTTTACTTAGTATTGACATTTGTAAAGAGCATGCAGGCTCCTGCTACTGTCGATGATAAAAAGTGACTCCGGATCCGGGTACATTTTTTCACAAATTTGTGACTACAGATCCGACACCGGGTCCGAAAATACAAAGAATCCAGCCAGAGTCGACTCCGACACTCCGGATTCGTGGCCACCTCAGCCACACACAACCCAGTGCACATAACCAGTGATTACGCAAAAAAATTACTTTGTAACGCGCATCCTTCAAATCTTACCAACATCAGAATAGGAGTTTGATAATTTTGACTTGAATACTTTGGTTAAAGTGAATAAACACGTTCGTTCATACGAGCCCTAACTTGTATTGCTCTGTTGCCTGGATTATAGAAGTGCGCTCGATTTGTCTTTTGCAAGCTAGATCACCGGAGTCGGCAGTTGGCATTTCGCTATTTTCCTTTCATCTTATACACATAAAGGTCATGGACAGTAGAGGTCTTAGTAAATGTGAAGGGTGTGCAAAATGGAGCCCTCACGTTTAACTATTTCCGTTTTGATGGAGACCCCAATTTTAGTTTACGTTCTTTCAAAGATATATGAACTTTTGTTTGTGAATATATATTTTTTATTATAATGATTACATATTGTTTAGTAGAAAATTTAATTTGGTTTGCTATATGACATTGTGAATGTGATTATTGATATGCTTTAACACATTTGGAATTTCAACCTGAAGAAGTTCCACGAAAATGATAAAACATAATTTGCCTATGATGACCCAAGGGTCCCCATGCCTCAGGTCAAAATCTGAGAGGCCTCTAAACAGGCAATTTTTCTTAGTCATGGACAAAGGACCCAACATTCTTCAAAAAAGTATAATAACAAAATGGTATTGGACCCCAATCAAAACTTCAGTGGTTTCAATTGATCAATATTTTTCCTTTTTTAGTAAATTTGCTAATAGTTGCAAGACTTAGCTGCCAGCCAATCATTCTTACTTATGAACCTACTAGTTACACAGTTTACATATCCTTAAGCAAAAGTGGAAGGCCTGAATAAGGTCTACAGAGGTTGGTTCCTTGTTTTGTGCAAGGTGAACGAATGAAGATGGAGATGCTGAGGTATTTTCTAACCCCTTAAGGTGAGAAGCAGTGGATTCTTATGTTTTGCAGTACATTGCGGGCAATTGTGTTATTTGAGAAGTGGGTTAATGTAAATGTATGGGAAGGATAATGTATCACCAAATAAGGTTATGAATTATAGCGCAATTCAGCAACCGATATCAATGTTGCTGCAAATACAAAACTCATTTTTGAAAGCAATGACCATTATTTCTATCTTTCATTTAAGCGAGCGCAAGGGCTCCTAAAATAATCTGGACAGGACCCGCAAATCGCTAAGACCACCACTGGTCACGGACCCCCAAAAATCTGTCTGTGGACCACTTAGGGTTCATGGACCACCGGTTGGGAACCACTGGTCTAGTAGATACCACGTAATAATCGCAGATGTTCTACAAGTGATCAAAGTAGTTGCTGTTGTTTGATTGTGCATATGATATGGAAATCTTAACAAAAACATGTACGAAGTATCATGTGAAGGTATTTATAAAACACTACACGAAGTGATGATTGACAAAACTACTCGTCAAGCATTGCACTATTTCTGTATGCAGAAAGTATATGAACGTCATTCATTTTGACCTTGGCGTAAATGTTTAAATTCTCAGACATATGTAACTGCAGAAGGATTTATTTGCATGTTTGCATTGTGGTTAAGAAATTTGTAATTACAAAATCTTTTTATAATTTTCCTGACGATATTTGGGCACCTACAATGAATTTAACACTCCAGTCTAAAATTTTATTATATCAGTATGTTGCAATTAACTCCCATGAAAATGAATGTGCAATAATTCAGTTCCTTCCATCGTTGCAGTCAAACAGTCAGTGTTTTGATAATTTCCAATCACAGGGACGTGCCTTACACTCTAAGAGTAATTGAAGAAACATTTTTGTTAGTCCTCCACGTGATAGAAGCATCTTGCGTTTTTGCGGCTGCTCATATCACGGCCCGTGCACAAAGTTACACTAAAACCTACTTACGTTCAGAAAACTCCAAAAGTCTTAGCTAATGAAATCGCAAAGAGAAATCTTATCGGGCTCAGGCTCTTCCTCAGCTTTTTGTCTAAATCCGATCCGCTTTGCGGTCGACATGTCTTAGAGCAATGCGATTTAATGAAACAAGTGCACAGAACACGCAGGTTACATGCCAAGCATAGGCCACCGCCCGCAAGTACCAAATTTTCCGCCAAGGAACTACAGTGTGGTCGTCATGCTCACGCTCAACATGTGAAACTAGTCTAACAGGCAACAGACATACAAGGGCAACACACGCACACACGCACGCAACTTAATTTGCGAAGGTCTCTTCATACGCCCTTGATCTTCCGAATAGTGTTTCCAACCCGAGTTTTCCCGAACCCGAGACCCGTTTTTTTTGGCTACTTTCTACTACCCGAAACCAGGGTTTTTTCAACTACCACTGGAATCAGTGGCGTACGCATAAAATTTTCATGGGGGGGTTTGGTTCGAGGTCATATGGTGGTCATTTGCATTTTGTTTGCGCTGTTTGTGACGTCACAATTTTGCGTCAATTCCATGTTTCCAAACCAACGTTTTGGCGAAGTTTGTTGACATAATATGCATATTTTTCTACATGCACTCCCCTTATTTTATGTGTCGTTGCGCTGAATACAAACTATCAGCGCTCCAAGTTAGGCTATCGGAGAAGAACAAAATCAACGCTACGACACAGCAGTTCATAACTGCAAAAATATCAGGTTGCGCGTTAAAAGAGGGGAGTTAAACACACTCATCACTACGTCAGAGCAATTTACAGCTACAAAATCAGGCTGCGCTAAGGTCTCGTCGAATACGGGCAGTTGAGCATTGAAGGTTGGCAGCTGGACTGGCTGGCACAAACCCTGGTTTGCGAGATCGATTTTAGCTAAAAAGGATAAAGTACGCAAGTTAATGTTTGTTTTTTGTGATGTATAGAAGTCCACAGGCCCGTAACCAGGGTGGGCAAAGCCCCCTTAGAAAAAATTGCCGCCCCCACAGGAAAAATGTGTTGGACATATTTAGAAACGATTTCACATAGTTCAAAAAATTTGTCCCCCTCTTAGAAAACTCTTCGCCCCCCCGGTGTCCCAAGCTGGTTTCGGGCCTGGAAGTCCAGCAAACGTTTAGTTTTCCTTTTTCCCTGCTGAGACATTATCAAATGCCTGAATGCTTCTTTGTTAACAACTGCGGTTTTTGAGCTCGTGCAACAGTTTTATCATGCTATAGAAATTGCTAATGTAGCCAATGGGGTCAGCGCTTGCGCAGATCAGCCTTAGCAGACAAAATAAAGGCAATTCTTTCGGATATAGTGAACTACCGCGGAGCACAATCTTAAGCATGCGTAGTGCACGAAAGGTATGCAGAAAGTGGTGAGATGGTTTCTGGACGCAGACGATAACGGAGATTCCCTCAGAAATCTGATTATTAGATTTTGGCCCATTTGCAATGTTTCTTGAAATTTGCATGCAAATTTCTTCCATGGTACTTGCATTAAGTCAACAAATTAACAAGCAAAAAGTATGCGAAAACAATGAATCCCCATTACGCAGGTAACAAAGTATTCTAAAATATCATGCTCAAGGGGTAGGGTTAAACCCCAAACCTCTCCCTTGCGCACGCCATTGCTTAATATAACCTATCAGCGCTCCCAGCTAGGATATCTGAGGAAAATGCAATCAACGCTACAACACAGGAGTTCATAAGTGCAAAAATATCAAGCTGCACGTTAAAACAGGGAGTAAAACACAATCGTCACTGCGTCCGAGCAGGTTACAGCTGAAAAATGAGGCTGCGCTGATATCTTGTCGAATACGAGCAGTCGAGCATAGAAAGTGTATGGCTGGACCGGCTGGTGCACACCCTGGTTTACAAGATCGAATCTTGCAAAACTACACAAGAATTGAGAATACGCATGAAGTACGCAAGAGAACGTTCAATTTTTAATATGCATAGACGTCCAGCAAACTTTTTGTTTTCCTTTTTCCCTGCTGAGACATTATCAAATTCCTGAATGCTTCTATGTTAAAAAAAATCTGTTTTTGAGCTCGTGCAACAGTTCTATCATGCTACAGAAATTTCTAATGTAGCCATTGCGGTCAGCGCTTGCGCAAATCAGCCTCTGCAGACAAAATAAAGACAATTGTTTCGGATAAATGAACCATCGTGGAACACAATCTGAAACATGCGTAGTGGATGGAGGGTCTGCAAAAAGTGGTGAGGTGGTTTCTGGACGCAAACGATAGCCCGAATGAACACCAAAACATAATTATTACTTTTTGTCCCATTTACAATGTTCCTTGAAACTTGCATGCAAATTTATTCCGTGGTATTTGCATTAAGTCGACAAATTAACAAGCAAAAAAGTATGCGAAAACAATTAATCTCCTTTGCGCAGGTAATAAAGTTTTGTAAAGTATCATACTCAAGGGGGGGTTTTAACCCCAAAAACCTCCTTGCGTACGCTCTTGACTGGAATTGCTGTTGTATTCAAATATTAGTAATTCTGATAACACTGAAGTTGCAGATTGGCGCGTGTAATGGCCAAATTAGCACGTTTAAACTTTCGATTATTATCATGAGGCACGAGGGGCGGGTTTTGCTGCGTGACCATCGTACGTTCGTTGTTGGTCCGTTTATATTTTCGTTCAGTTGACCTATTTAAGTGGATAGTGACGTCATTTAGCACATAATAAGTTTCTTTGCGAACTTCCGTCTTTTCGCTAATCTAATTAAATAACTAGCACGTGAGGTAGTTCTTCAACGCTATGCCGTAGTTTCGCAGTTACTAGTTAGTTCATATACAAGCTGTGATTCTTTGTAAAAACCATGTGTAGGCTACTATTTTCTTTGTGGTTGTTGCAATAGCAGAATAACCTTCACAATCGCATAGACTGATGTTTCCATTTTACTTGATGATATCATCAAAAGGTTGTAAAAATTTTAGTGGGTGTGCTCGTGTATGAACATATTCACGTTATTAACGATTTTCCCGCAATCGATGAACCTGAAGCGAAATACGGTATGTTGTATTTTCAAGATAGTATCAATGCTTTCTCAACTGATCAAAAAATATACAGAATGATCTCAGATTTCGAATTGCACAGATGACCAGCATTGAAGTTTCTTTCTCGTTTTGATTCGCAAAATGTGGGAAACGATTTTCCCAAAGAAACTCCCCAGAAATAATTGTTGTTGAAAGACTCATGGTTAGGCAAAAAAATCTCAGAGTTCATCACTTTGCTGTGAAGCTCAATTGGAGAAATTTTCGAAAAGCTCAAGCAGGAACCGTAGAAATGAACTCTTGTGGTAACTTACGCAAACAGACAGAAAGCAACCGCAATCACAGAAACTATGGGCAGAACGTTTGGATCCAGGTGGAGATTGGCTTGGCTTGCAGTATACAGACCGTGTGAAAAGATTATGAGTCTGCTTGCAATGACACACACGGGCCATCCACCGAAAATATCCACAAGTTTCAACTGCGTAAAATATGCAATCAAAATGTACAAGCATGATGTAACATTGCTTGAGAAAGCGTCTGCTTCGTTTGTTCCGTCCAACTAAATAAATTTCGTTAAACTTTTCTCAGTTTAATACAAAACAGTGCACAAAGAAACGCAAAAATATCAAAAAATTTTCAGGGAAACCGCAAACATTCAAAAATGTTGCAGCAACTTGTGTCTATAGGAATAATATTTGAAAAGTAGGCTATTTAATAACAGTTAAGCGATCTGGGTTTTCTGTAAGCTTTCGAGGAATCTGGCGACTGTGCTCTGCTTTCATCTTTTTGCGATGATTCAAACTTGAACATATCTATGTTCAAGGAAGTACTACTACAAGGGGCGGGAGTTTAAGCAAGAAATCGATAGCCAATTTCTGTTGTAAGTCGATATCACGTGACATAGCGCATCCTCAGTCCTGAAATTTGCAAGCCAACCTTACCTGTGAAAATTTGAAAAGCTAAACTAAGACCAGAGACAGCAGATAAACTCAATACTCAATTAGAGCATAAAAAGCAAACAAACGCAAGACTGAACAAAGCTCGGTTCTGAACTTGGGTTCTGATCTATTCGTTTTAGTCTTGAGTTGGTTTGCTTTCACTGCTTTTTCTTTAGCTTTTCAACTTTTTAGCTCTAAACTTTGCTTGCAAATTTCAGGACTAAGAAAGCGTAATTTTAAGTGAAGTCAATTTCCTATTAACATTTTTCTGTTCGATTCCTTGCTTGTCCTCATTGTGGAGAGTACTGTTGCGATGGGAAATCCCAAGCGGCAAATCTGCAAAGCTTCACACTGTGGCACCAAGCACCAACAGAGATCACATTTCATGATAACTCTATTATTGCTTGTTCGCGCCACGTATAATGGGTGTTGTTCTTCGCGCACATCCCATTCGTGCTGAATCGCACATTCAACGCAACGCCAGCGGAGAGATTGCAACAGCACTTACTTGAAAGCTTTTAATGTGAAGGCTCTTATACTGTATTGTTATAGTAATAACACTTGTCAAGTCTATGTGCAACCTCTGTTTGGTTTTTAAACTATGCATATTCTGCAAACTCAAAAAGCATGTTGGTAGCAGCGAATGTCATGCATTAAACATGGAGGTTCTCAAACCAAGGTCTGGCGAATTGCTTTGTCATGCCAGAGCATATTGTTTCAAAGCAATGTCTGGAAATAATATAAAGATCAAGGGTTTATTGAAGTTTTGATGGTTTACGAGTAGTCTCTCACTTGATGAGGTTGCGTATTTGTGACATAGTCTTTGAAATCACCAGATATATCAGGTCATCTTTGAGGATCAAAACTGTAGCTATCTCGTTGTATTATCACTGGCGCTAAAGATTACTTTAGCCTTTGCTGTTTGCGGAAAAGATTTGCATCAAATAGCTATTCATATGTGTGTACGCATATCAGGGATTGCTGCCTCATTTTTGTGATCTAAAATTCAAAACTTATTCCAGTGATGGAAGCAACAGCCGGCACGAACAGGAGGCCTGCTCACTCAACCTGATCATTCTGAAGAGATTCCAGCTTGTTTCATGACGTAGCCGAGACAGAAATCGATGTGGTTGTTTCCTACTAGCTGGGAATTCAGAACCAAACCCACAACCGCAATAAGCTGGTTTCTGCCATATAAAATGTGACTTTTCCTTACTACAGTTGTCATAAGTGCGTTTTGTTAGAAACATGCAATGACGTTGAGATTTTCCGAATTGAAAGTGTTGTTAACAATTACAAAAAAAAAACACTTGCGTAACTTGAAAATTCTCATGCATCCAGGCAAAGATCATTGATCGTGTTCACAAAGGATATGACGTTCAATCTGTGGATTAATAATGCGAATGTCTAATTTGCAAAAACGCCACTTAATGCATGTTGTGAAAGTGCTAGACCTGAAAAAGAGGTTATGATTTTTAGGTCGTATATCCCGGAATACCAACTGGAGATGCGTTGTATTCTAATGCGGTTTTTGATTGGAAGCATCCTCTGCACAAAATTGCAGAAAGTGCTTGAGTATATCTCCCACTGCTAAAGTTCCTTTCAAAAGACTTGGTCATAAAGCTTGTCTTTGATAACTGTAGGGTGAGGCGCTTATGATTTAAGCAACCGTATGCGCACAAATACTGCACCATAACTGTGATGAAATTAAGAAAACTTATTAACTTCTTTGAGCAGCACCTCGTAGACAAGCAACACTTCAAAGCGAACATGACTCTTAAAAATAACACGCAGATTTGCATTTAGGAAATGGTGAAACCCTTTGACGCCGAAAGTGCGACTATCGTGGATTTCAAAATTGGCCATAACTCTCGAACGCAATAAGTTAGAAATTCAGTGAAGTCATCCTCGGATGTGGAAGACATAGATCGTTCCGCTGGACTTTAAAAAGTATCTTATTGTTTGAAAATTTTGAGAAAAATACGAAGCTTTGATTTTCCGTGGCGATTTTTTTGGCAAAAAGCAATTTTTTGTAAAACTTTTTTTCATGCTTCCCTGTTAGTTTTTTCGAAAGTTTTTTTGACTCGGACTTCTTCTGAAGCCCCGACTGAAAGAAATACAACCAAAGTGAGTCATCGCTGTTTGGGGGAAATTTTTTTGGGTGAGAAAGTGATCGGCGTCACGTGATTTTCGAATTACGTCTTTGGGGCTTGAAAAGAAACTACAAGGTGTTTGGTTTTTTATTTCTTCTAAAGGAAGCAAGGCGAAAATCTGCATTTTTAGAGCCCTTGATTGACATTCTAGCGTCATTGGCTGGAAAGTTGTGGTTTGTAAACGACAAAGTAATTAGCTAATCACCTGGGGATTGAATTCAGCAACAAGTCCACACAAGGGCAACACAGTTGAAACAAACTGCAAATTATTTTGCCAGGAAATCGATTTTGCGGATGAATTGTGATCAAAAGCTTACGGGTGAAATGAAGACAAACTAAAGCAAGGTTATTGAGGAAGCAGGCAAACTATACATTCAAATGCACGATATGATCATAATGCTGTTGCCATTGAAACCAAAAAGTAAGACTGATACCAGTGATGGGACGGCTACATTTTAGTGACGCGGCGATGAGTCAAATAAACATCACTTATCGCATGTGAATTGTTCAGCTAACAACTGCTGACCACCTTTAACGGGCTGTAAATTTCGTAGCTTGTTTTGTATTTTAAACGTCTCTCTTGCACAACCAATTTGAAATTTTCTCCTGCGTGAGAAAATTTCCAAAATTTCTTGAATGTTGAGTTAGCAGAGGTTTCCTCTCCGTGCTGTCACGAAATTAAGGCTCTAGGTTCAAGAAAATGCTTGATAGGTTTTATCTGCCGTATTGAAAGTTGTTCTATTTTATACAAAAAATATTGTTCACGTATGGGGATGGGTTTTGCATTTGGAATATAGTCGTCTTATTAATTGTGGCTTTGTATACACCCCAAAAATAAAAAAATGTTTCAAGTTTATCAACAACCCGAGATTAATTTTTGAAATGTTTTTTAACACGTTTCATGTCTCTTAATATCAATCTATTTGCATTTTCCATTTGAAATTTTCACGGACACTGTGATGAATACTCACATTAACCATGTTTTTGAGAAACAAGTGGTGTATTACTTTGATGTGGGAGTTGCACTGTTTAAATTGATTTTTCAGAAGAAAAATATCTACCAGTTAAGCACGAGGGCTTTTTAGAGAGTTTCTGTATATTTTTTAAGTTTTTGGCGAACTGACATCTGGGTAAAAAGTTTCAAAAATGTTGTCGCACTGCGATGTCACAAACAGTAGCGTTCATCACGGCAGAAATACGAAACGGTGTTTCTGATGTAGATGCTCCATCAAGTTATGGCAAAACCGACTGCACCCCGTGCAAATGGTGATTAAAACCTGTCACCGTACCTTGTTGAAAAATCAAAACAAAAGACAGAATATGTAAACTAAGCAGAGATATAAAACAAAATATAATTTTTCAGTCATGTTGAAATCAAACCAGGTCGGTATTTGTTGAAATATATTTTTCCGAAAATGTCTGTGACCAAAAAGGTTCCATTGCATAAGTTATTGTGTGTTAAAGGATATTTACGAAATCTTCTAGCTTCATAAAAATTTGTCTATCATCTTTGAAGATTCCAAATGAAAGATAATTTGAAAGGAAACCTTGTTGTTGTGCAAAAATTCGAATGAAATTGAAACGTTTTTGTTTATATTTATGACTCTTCTCAACTATCTCGTAATGAAACTCCTCTTTGCTGACACTTAACTGATGGTCATTGACCAGACTCCAGTTATGCTTTACAGCCCAGTCTTCCGCACTTGTGTAGATTGTTTTTCATCACCGTCCGAACACAACACCACCTTCTACCCATGATCTTAACCAAGGGTTATTGGGGTAACCCCCAAATAAGTTACAGTGCCCCACAAATTGTGTTGTGCCCAGGAAAATTTGTTTTAAGCCTTATTTCGTGTTCAAAAACAATTGTTCTTTCCACGTAGCGTGGCATCCATTGTCCAAATATTGGCAGCAAACATGTAAAACTCTCGCGACACACAGGTTGTGTTCCTTTCTATACGCAAATGCTACTGGGTTTTTCATTTTTTTCTTTTATTTTGCAAAACCTAGAAAGAAGCTGGGTATAGATGCGATTGTGATGATATAGGTGGAGAAGGCCGGCCATTTGGTATTCCGAAAACACCGTGGAAATTTTCTGTACCTTTTCGATTATTTTTTAACAGAGTTGATGCGGAGAAAATTTCCATTTTTCTTGCCATTCGTGTCCCGGACGTAGGAAGCAAGACCCCAGAGTGTGTCCTTGTTCAGAGACTACAGAAAAAGTGCTCATAAAAACGCATGTATTTGGAATGGCCTTCCTAAATTGTTTTTGCGAGTGTGTGTATATGTTGCCCTAGTTTTCAATTATCTGTTGCGTTGTACTTGAACTTGACGGTCATAGTGGGCAGCGAATTTAGAACGTGCTGGCGGTAGTCTCTGCTTGGCAATTTACCTGAGTCCTCTATGTGAGAAGAAAGATTCACCTGAATTTATATATCTTTCTAACTGGGGTTTTCGGTTCAAATCTGGGTGTTTTTAATGCGTCTGTATGGAATTTTTCAAAAAATCTCATTAACATACCTGTGTTGCAGTGCAAAGATCACACGATGTTCTTCTGTTAAAGGATTACTTCATTTTTAACTGACGAAGCGAATCTATTGCTAGAGTGCAGTAAACTCCTGCATTGCCAGTCAAAGGAGGTTTGACGCTAGGTTTCATATTTTTATTACAAAGTAATGTTTGTGGTTGCCTTTCGTTTAACACGCTTGAAACTAGAAAATCTCCTCGACTACACATTATTAGATCATTGTTTGAGGATTACCGTTTTTTATTTCTACTGGAATACGTGCATACACAATTTGTGTCAAAACAAACTTACAATTAATTTTCCTAACTTCGGTGTGTGAAACAACAGGCATAAAGATAATGTGATGGCATAAATATTTGCATTGCTTACAGGTAATTGTAGGTGCTTTTAGAAGTACGTTGCTTGCCGTACATACTTTCATAATGCCTCTCAGAATGATGGAAAGCCATTTGTATTCAAGCTTGCTGGGAGAATCGCTCTTACGTATGATCACTCCGAGTGGTAACGAGTGCGAGTTCTTGAATTGATTCAAAATAAAAACAATACTTCCTTTATTTTATACAGATCCGCCTGTAATTTAAATCATTGACTCTGAAAAGGGTAAATAAATGCCTACATAATGTCGTCTCATTTGCTGGCGAAGATCAGAGGTCTGTTGCAGAACCGGTACAGCAAATCGTCTTTCCATTTGAAAACTTCAATTTTGATGCTGATTAACTGACAAATGCATTTTACCCCCAATTGCGTTTTATGTTTGTCCCAATTCGGGTTCTGCTGACACAAGCCTTACTGCAATGCAGCGCTTGATCGATAATCTCAACGCTATTGCCTGTGTGTGGTGACCTGTTGTCGGAGATCACGTTTGGGTGGCCACGTTAATCTGCTTAAAGTATTTTGACTTGATAAACGGTGGTCAGCATTACATGATATGAATTTTGCCGAATTAAAGTTCAAGCCGTCACTTAAATTGCAGAGGAGAATCGGAGTGCACAAAAACAACACAGAAAAAACGTATGAAGAGAAAAAACGGAGGATCATGATATGCCATGAAAACATTTTGATAGTGTTTTCAAGATAAATGTTAAATAGTAAAGTTTTAATTTGTTGTTTTATTTTTGTTCAACAAGCACCAGAATGAAACTGAAACAGGAGCGGTTGAGGCGATATTGCTGGAGAAAACGCCCACATAATGTTCCTCAAACACCTAGGCAATTTTCCATGAATTTTTATATTTATGGAACATAACGTTGTTGAATTAAACTCAGACCCCATATGGGTTCGCAACCCACAGTTTGAGAAGCCCTGTTCTCTATGATCCAAAGCGTTTTTTATTTATAAGACGTCGGCGCTGTGAGCCTTGCATCGCAACAGAGATCATGTAATGAGCTTCGTTTCAGCACATTTGCCACTGATGCGTAAGTCACCATTTGCACAAAAATTTGTGCACTGCATCTGCAACGCTTGCTTTAGAAAAAGATTCACTTATGTGCCTCATTCTACTCAAAGTCCTGTATTCTTGCTAATTTTGATCGTAAGGGCAACATTCTGTAAAGGTGACAACGGAAAAGCAAACAACCAGTAGTGGTCTTAGTGAGTGTGCAGTGCAAAGGTGTGCAAAATAGGGACCCTCATTTTCAATTTACGCGCTTTGCTGGGTCCCATTTTTAGTTTACGCGCTATCAAAAATTTATGACATTTTCATTATGATTGTATTTTTATTATAATGATTACACAAGTAACTCTTAATTTTGTTTGCTCTGTAATATGTTGTAACACATTTGGATTTTCAACCTGAATATAAGAAGCCAAACTGAAAAAATGAAATATAAATAGCTTTCCAAATGATCAAAGGACAAGGAGCCCTGTCAAAATGTGAAAGCTGCTCAATCAAGATGCTAGGGTCCCTTAATCAAAGGATAAGGAGGCCTATTAGTCTTTGGTTAAAGATAAATAGCCTGTCTACCGTACATTTAGAGATCAAGGGTCTGCAGACAAAAGGTAACATGAATAAGGCGCTCAATATTCTTCAAAAAGATATGGGTCCTTCAGTCAAGATTGAAGAGCAAAATAGCTTTTTGCAAAGTGTTTTGTTTCGTCAAAAACTCTTGAAAATCTTCTAGACAAAATTTATCGAAATGTTTTGAAGCGTGGTGCCACAGAAATGAGTCTTCAATTATATGGATTGCAACTGTTACCACTTTTGTGAACAGGAATAACTTTGTCAGGTTGTTTCAACTCCCGCAAACTCTGCTGCACGGATTTTTGGTCTTGTTTTTGATGTATGATTGTGTCATATTTACTGTGATCCACGCAGGTGGTCAAAGCTACTCTTATCTCTATAGAAATGACTCAGTGTCCATAGGGGTATACATGTCAGATGCTTTTGTTGCTTAAAACCGTGTGCAAGTGTATTGATTCCATCGTCGAGTATACTATCATTTTGTTGTCGTTTGCTGACAAAGCAATCTTGTTTACCTCGTCTGTACATACCTCATACTTGTAATATTTAATCAGATGTATTGTCCTCATTCATTTTTTCTTTGTAAACAAAAACTTTTTGTAACCCTCACACCTGCAACTTTTCTTACTGGTAAGTGTGGTAAGTGTTCGAAATTTGGCTTCGCTGCCAGCTTCTTCAATGATTTTTCATTATTCAGCGAAGGCGCATTCGATCTGGTGTGTTGATCTAATCTCGACTTGTGAACACGTATCTGTAGCTTGGAAGAAACTATTACTTTAATAATATTTCCATTAACTCACCATAAAAATGGTGACACCACGTCGCTTCCATTAAATAAATTATTATGTTTTCATCTACAGCGTTTCGCAAAAAGCGCTATTTAATATTTTGAAGTTGTCATGGTGTTGGTTGGTTATGGATTTATTGTCCCTTTACGATTTGGCGATTTTTCGACGTTTTGACAATTTGACAAAATTCTGCCCACATCTGACCACTTTCTTTCTATCATGCACGTGGCAAGTTCAGTGCACCAGTGGTTCTGAAGCCGATGTTCTCTACAGTAATTGCTTTCGGACACAAGAAAGAAAGTAGCGCAAAAACGTGTTTGCAGCATGAGTCAGCAACCCTCAAGCAACTTGCAATCAGTGATCAAGAAGATTTTTGAAACAAAACGGAAACCAAACTAAGAAACACTACAACCGCAATTATTCACAAAACTTCGGAGCTGTTGCAATTGTGAATGAAAATTCAAGATTCAGTAGCAACATGTACACGTACATTTACACTCTGACTGCAAGAAATAACAGCGTATAATGACTTTAGACTACTATTTGTGTACCAGACGATGTGAAATTGCACAGGTCTGTTTTTCGAATTTTTGTTTATTGACAGTCGTACTTGCTGCTCCAACTGGCAGACATTTGTATAGCATTTAGAACCGAAAATATAAACTGATGAAAAGCAGAGAATTTATGGTGCGCTAGCAGATAGAGAGGCCACACACCGCGTTTCGTCAGGGATTGTTGAGCTATTTGATGTCACGCAAACATTCAAAGTCCGCTAAAACACACGAGAGAAAAGTACAACGTTTTTGACTCAAAAGCTGGTGGTTAGTGGTTTTCTTCCATTATCGTCAAACAAGATTGCATCTGGCAGCGATTACAGGCCACAATGCCACGCTGTGTCACATTTTTTTCTGTTCGCTCGTAGCATGTAAAACGTCCTCAACATGCTGATATACGTAAAACCTGGGCTTATATGTTACATAATACCGTATCAGTTGAGTTCTTGTGAAGAAACGATTCACCATTTTTACAAGATTAACTCGCTTCCGCTTTTGCAAGTTGCAAACTCCGTTCAGGTGTTATAAAAACCTGAACATGTAGTTACTTAACTTGCCAAAAAATTTCCAAAAATTTAGCAGCGCAGGCACATTTTTCAACAACACAGCATTTATTGTCAAGCTCATCTGACCCGGAAAAACTAACTTTTATATTTGGAAATATATATTTTTTTCAAAAATAAACATATTTTCCTTTAAAAATTGTGGAAGCTGCGCAAGGTACCTCTTGCCACAATTGCAAATTCCTTTCAAAGGGTAAATGCGAACAACCGATGTTAACTGTGAGCCACGCGGTTCGACTCAGCTTATCTTATCGGCGAATTCGCTGATGGGACGAAGTTGCAAAGCTTCCTCGTCCATAAGAATGTCAGACTTGTTTATGAAAAATACCATTAGTGACCTCACGCACAGCTTTTGTTTCCATACGTCAGGTGTACACTGTCATCTTGGCGGTAACCCCCTAACTCAAACACACACCGTATTCGCATTTCGATGGGAATGTTCGACAGCACGCTTGGAAAAATTCAGTGACTGAAGAAATCAAGTTAATAAGGGCATTTTAAATCTTATTAAAATTTAGATGAAACTTAATTACGTATAATGCCGGTAGTCACCTCATCGGGGAACCGCATGCAAAGCAGTTCAGTGCAGGGACGCCAGAACAGCGATTGGGAAGGGAGGGCAGTAAAAGAGTTGAGGGCAATGTAAAATTGTAAAGAACATAGAAATTGTTACCGGTTTTGCTTGTTTTTGTGCAGCAACAACGTTTCCCTCAAAAATGATAGCAGAAATTTTAGAAAACCATTCTGCATTTTATGGGTACGCGAATAGTTGCAATAAATTTGTTTCAATAGATCCAGAAAAACCATGAAATTATCTATGATTCTCTTATGAAAAGGTACCTCCACCCCAATTGACCCCCTTCTAAAAGGAAAGGGGGCAATAACCCTTTCGTTTCATCGCTCTCCGGCGTCCCTGGAATTACCTACTGTATGATTCTGATATGTAAGGGCTCCTGTGCCCCGTTGCCCCTTTTTCAAACGGCACGGTGGGCACTTCCCCGTCATGCACCGCCGTTCCGATGACTCTGGTTCAGTATAAAGAACAAATCTTAGCAGGTCGGTTGAATTTTTTGCTTATTCGAAGGAAAGGAAAAAAAACATAAAAATGTTTCATTATACAGCGAGAAGAACAGTGATTAGATTTTCCAAACGCTATTGATACCATCGTCATTGTCGTGTCGTGACCAAACAAAGTAAAGGAAATGAAATATGTAGGTCACAGTATCGTGAGGAGCTTAAGCAACATATTTGATTTGTTTTATTGTCGTCACAGCTACGAAATACATTTGACCAGTACTGAAAACAGACATCTTAATGATGTCGTAAAAATTTGTTGGAAGCAAAAGGAAACAAACGTTGATTACAGCGTTAAAAGAGAGCTTTTGCCGATAAGCTTATTTGAAAAAGCGTACTATTATAATGAGACCTCTGCCGAAGAACCAGGTGAAAAGAGTTTGAGGAACTCTGTCAAGATTTACGCGTTGAATTCAAAACTTGAAACCAAGTGTGACGCTCTCAAACTGATGTATCGCGCCAAGGAGACCTCAAACGCATATCTTCATGCAGAAATCTGGATAGCAGTGCGTACCAGACGAAACATAATATCAGTACGTTGGCTTCTCTAAAATGTGGAGATTGACCTGAAGTAAAATCCAGTTTTCAGACGTATTTAATCTGCTTGTTCCTCATCTGACGTTCCATTTTTTCTAGTACTCGACTGCGAATATTTCAGATTTCGCTCAAGATGCACATTTACTAACCACCAAAAGAACTTTTTACATCTGTTGCTACGTCTTCCCTCGTGATAAACAGGGTTTGCATGCATAAGAAGCGACCTACTAAAAACATTCATAAGAAGCGACCGACTACGAATATGTCTACCAGTAGCAGAGTTGGTTGCAATTTTTGCTATTCAAGATATGTCAAAACCCGAATAGCTGTGGTGGATACTGTCTGTGCATTAACTGTCTTTGAACTCTGACAAATTTGATGAAAGGTTATGGTGAGGTGCAATCGAGCATTTCAACACATACGCAGCACAAAGATGATTCTCGAAAAACGCAGTTGGTCTGCATTGAGAATCAAACAAAATTTGCTCAAACTGGGATGTTATCAAAATTGAAACACCTCCAAAATATCACTACCAGTTGAATGGAAAACT
>Ga0210059_1003935_pt1 | contig 23914 bp, 18 predicted proteins | sample Ectturendosymbi2_FD_188042 | JGI IMG/M metagenome (GOLD analysis project Ga0210059, IMG submission 188042) | Ecteinascidia turbinata endosymbiont from Florida, USA - Sample 2 (SPAdes) (version 2) | ecosystem: Host-associated > Tunicates > Ascidians > Unclassified | place: Key West, Florida...
ATGGTCTGTGTAGGACTTTCAGAAAGAGACCTACTCCAGTGGCATGACTTCACGCGGAAAATTTTGGGGGGTCACTGGGGGTCCAATCAATATTTTGTGGGGGAAGTGGCCCCCCTGGCACATCCCTAGCTCCGCCCCTGCCGGGTCCGGATCTGGATCCGAAAGAGAAACGTAGAATCCTGCCGGAGTGGACTCCGGCATTCCTGATCCGGTACCACCTCTGCTACGCAGCTGAACTGGCGGGAAATATGGACTGAATCATTGGTTGTTGAAAGTTAAGTTTGACACGGTAAGGTGTGTTTCTTTCATTGTTCAAGCAGGTTTGAACATCTACCGGATCGTTTTTGACTTCTCCCTAAATGGTGAATGACTGTTTTGAAAACAACATGCAGTTTGTGTTTGCGTCAGGTTTATTTATGTAAAAAAGACAAGTTCATTTTGGAAAAAATGGAGGACTGCTGGTCAGCCGCGTCAGTATGAGTTCCATCAGCGTAGGACTTAGGTCAGGAGTAGGACGTACGGATTTACTTAGGCTTATCACTAGCGACAAATGTTTGTAGGGATGTACAACCAAGTTCAGGGAGTTGATTTATAAAGCAACAGTTTGTGCCACCAGCGTAGGTGGAGTTGATTTAGAAAGTAACTGTTTGCACCACCGGCGTAGGGAGTTGATTTATAAAGCAACTGTTGTTTGAACTTTCTCTGTGTAAATGATATTACACATGTCTCAAAATTTAAAACAACATTGTTTGCAGATGATACAGTTCTTTCTTTTTCAGCAAAATCAGTCATTGATCTTAACAAAAAGGTTAACGAGGAACAAAATAATATTGACAACTGGTTGAAACATAAAATACAATAAAATTACATAAAATTTACAATAAAACTTATTTTTTTTTACAATAAAACTCATTACATGCTGATTACAAAACATAAAATACCTCTGGACTTTGACATGAACGTTAGCATTAATAATCATATTCATATTATATCCAAAGTTGGCAATCTTAAATACGTGGGAGTGGTAGCCTTGGGCTATTAGACAACAAACAAACCTGGAACTCACACATAGCTCAAGTGAAAAAACTAATCCCAAGCCTGTGGAGCTCTTACAAGGGTTTGACATTATCTTCCCATCAATTCTTTAATAACAGTATATTATAGTCTAGTTTTTTCTCATCTTCAGTATCTATGGAATAAGTAGCTGGGGTTCAGCATCAACATATTTACTTAAAACAAAACAGAATAAAATTATAAGATTAATTAAGCCTACATTTAGTTCATATAGATCAAATGCTGAAAAACTGTATGCACAGATCAAAATTTTAAATCTAAATGACATTTATTAGTCACAAATAGCAAAATTGATGCATAAATTTAAGCATGACTGCGTACTATCTGTTTTTAACTATTTATTCACAAAGTTGGACAATATATATTCATATAATACTAGACAGAAAACATCTCAAAAATATATAGTTCCCAGAAAAAGATTGGCAACTGCACAAAAATCTCTTGCGTATATACTATATAGGAGTTAGATTTGGGAATCTTTAGAACAAGATTTAGAAGTACAATCTTTTTACGTTTTCAAAAAGAAATGCAAATTACACTTCTTAAACCAATATTAACTGGTGTCAATATGCTACCTTAAGTGTACCCCATTGTCATAATAAAAATTTCTGATGGTACAAACCTTAAACCCCATTGATATAGCACTATCTTAATATTAGACTAGTGGCGGACCCAATTAGAAAACCACCTGGTTTGGTTATATTAGGTACCCCAGGAAGATGCAAATATAATTTTGATTGTATTATTTCTATTCATGAGTTTACTTGTTTATTTTTATCTTGTGTATTTGTTGTTTTTTGTGTGTTTGTTTCCCAAACAAAATAAATGAATAAACCACTTGTACCTTGTTTGTAGCATAAATAAAATAAATAGTGGTTGATTTAAAAGCAACTGGTTGTACCACCAACGTAGGGGTGGTTTAGATAAACTTTTACTCTGGGTAAAAGTATCAGATCTTTGACTCCTAACTCATTCTGTAAAAGGTTTGCTACATTTTAAGTCAATCAATCCATATGCTGGCCTGGTGCCGGTGGTAAAAACAGTCACTTTCTGAATTAGCTCCCTATACTGGAGGTACAAACTGCTACTTTCTACTAAAGGCATCCTTATGCAGGTGGTACAAACAGTTGCCTTCCTAAGTCAACCCCAACGCTGGTGGTACTGATGCTGCTGACCAGTCTTGTTTAAACTAAGCTGGTGCAAAGTTGCTGCTTTGACACATCCTTAAATTTTGTGATGTTTGTGTTCCATGCTATTTGCTAAAAGCTTCTAGTTGCTAGTTAGTTAATGGTTAGTTTAACATTGTTTTATGCGCAGAGAGTATTATTCTTTAGCCAACATTATGTTGTCACCAGTTCCATTTGTGGAAGGATGGAATTTTGTGCAAACTCTTGGTGAGGGTGCATACGGAGAAGTGAAATTGGCGTTGAATGCACAAATGAATGAAGCAGTTGCTGTAAAAATTATTGAACTAAAAAAAGCTAAACATTCATATGACCTGGTATGCTTTGTTTTTCTTGTAGCTGTGCTCTTGAGGGAAAAAGCATGTTTGTGGCAGTTGACATTTCCCATTCTCTTAATTACTTTAAGACAAGGTTTTAAACTTAAACCTGTTGATCATGCAATCTGATTCTTGCTTGTTGGTTGCTAAAATATGGAAAATGTGATTGTTTGCTTAACATGGATTTGAGTCACAATGCTAGAAAATTTTCTGGTTATAAGTTTTGTGGAAATGTTTGATCTGACAAATTTATGATAGTTAAAGTAAAACAACCTTGAAATTTTTATTTGTGTTTGACTAAGTAAAATTGCTAAGAGTGATTGATAATGATGATACATGTTATAATAAAAAGCACAAGGTGATGTTAAATATTGTGGTGGTAGTGTGGACCATAATTCAGATGTAATTTCAAAACTTGGTTGTTGAGATTTAATCTATTTCTAAATATTACGAACTTGTGAGCACGGATAAGTATGCCAACTGCTGCATGTGTCAGTGGTATTATGGATGAATCGAGTTTAATTCCAAATGCATAAATTGTACCATGCAACTTGAAAAGAAACAGCAAAAGTTGCAATAAACATCTATCGATTATATATTTTCTTGCTAACTTTATGTCATACAAAGCATCTGATACAGAAAGTTTAAGCTAATATGCTTGTATAAATGCAAAACAACAGATGTTAATGTCTTTTAAAGTTGTAAACACCGTAAGTCCAACGATGTTGGGTTGCTATAAAAGTGGATGGCAGGCCCTCTTTCAACAAGCTTGAAAATTTCTACAGCTAGGAAATTGTAAATATACACTTGTGTTATGAAGCAACAATATCTTACTACATTGAAAGCTCTAGGTTTTCTGTAAGCTTCTGAGGAATCAACTGACTGGGCTCTGCTTTCTTCTTGCAATGATTCAAATTTCTGCATATGTGTATTCAGTAACTAGTCTCTATGAAGATGGTGGGTTTGAGTCCATCAGCAAATTTTTAAAAATACTTTTGTTACTGGTTGGTTCCCGACGAGGTATCCACAGTTGCAGAATGTTTTTTGTGGGAAATTCACATTCCAGAAGGTGGATACTGCTAGGCATTTTCCACCTGTAGGCTAAAACAGTAAACATGTAATCCACTAATCCATTGCCAACATGTCAAATAATTTCCAAAACACTTTAGGCTACATACCAACAAGATTTTTGGTAAAATCATAATTTATGTCAACTGAGAATAGGTTAACAAATACCTTTGACGTAGATCTATGTCTGCTTAGAGTGAAAGTGTTAAAATAGTTAATTGATTTAATGTAACACTATGCATCAGTCCTAAAATCTACAAACATGCTTACACATGAAACGTTGAACTTGGCTAAAGCAAGAGCCCAGAAAGCAAATAAATTCCAGACTGAACTGAATGCATCAGCAACTAGTAAAAAGCTGGAAAACACATTTTCCCAATTGCAATTTTTAAAACAAACAATTGCAATTATGTGGGAGAGGCATAGTTTCTAGTTTTTTACTTGTCATAGCTTGCAATTTGATATATTCATTTTGGTCTTGAGTTTGTTTGCTTTTTGGGCTCTTGCTTTAGCCTATCAATGTTTCACCCATAAGTATTGCTTGCAGATTTTAGGACTGAAGATGCATCATGTTAATGTGAAATCCTATTAAAAAAATTTCATGATGGATTAAAACCTGTCATCTTTGTGGAGACTAGCTACTTCAATATTTTATTATATTAAAGCGTATCACAGATTCACACCGACACTGCATAGTGAAATGCTGATGGGTATAATTTTTACACTTCTTGAAAAATGCAAGTACAAAAGAGTTCAAAAACACAACAGCCTAAGTGGGCAGTGTACTCAATTCCAATTTACCACATCTCTAACACTACACATAGCAGATTTTTTAAAATTGCATATATTTGTGACATAACAGCATATAGAACTGTTGTTGAAGCGATTATATTGCATGAATGTATGTGACTTAGCAGCCAATGTGTTTAGATCACTGTCATTATGCTTCCAAGATATGAGAACAATTGCCTCATAGAACAACTGCAACCAAAAACAGTTGTCACTTAGAACAATTGCTGCATAAAACAACTGCCACCAAGAGCGTTTGTCACTTTGAAAAATGGGCATCTGGGTCAATAGCATTTGTCCTTACTGTCATTCAGCATTAAGTTTGTTACTTGTGGCATGTTGATTTGTTGATGTGATTTCTTTGTTTCAGCTTTTTCTTTGTATTTAGATCAGAAAAGAAGTTGCCATTCACAAACTCTTGAATCATGAAAATGTCATCAAATACTATGGAACAAGGAAAGAATCTGAGCATCAGTATATATTCCTTGCATATGCGAGTGGTGGTGAACTGTTTGATCGAATTGAACCTGATGTTGGCATGCCACAATACCAAGCCCAAAATTTCTTTCAGCAACTTATTGCTGGTGAATGTATTTAATTGTAACTGTGCTTATTTGTATTGTTCCAGATGGATTTCTTTAGATCTCTCTTATTCTCCGTATCAAATTTTTTGTTTGTATTTGTTTATGTTTGCTTTTTAAAGATGACAAGCATCTCATATGGAAGCACATTGAAACATGAATGTACAAAGTTCAGGTATTTAGGTGTAATGCTGTTAGAGGTTGACCAATGTATCGGCATACCGATACATATCAGCCAATATGATGATGTATCGTATCAGCAAAATTCTGCCGCTGAAATATCAGCAATATTTGCTCATAAAAGTGTTGTCTGCAAACAAACTAGGTTACATGCTACTGTGTTGGTGGGCTGTTTTATCAAAGTCTCTCTAGGCCAGGCAGCCTTGCATTCAGCGTGCATCAAAAATGCCTACGTCACAGCAAGCAGTGACCCAGGTTTGCACAGAATTCGATGTTGTATGGTTCTTCATCACAGTGAAGTGATGGTTTTAATGTGTCGCGCATTGTTTTTTACTTATCAAATCTGGGCGTAGGCACAGATGTGTACACAGGGAGTAGGCATACTTAACACATGTTTGCCTGTTTGTGCATTCGCTTATTTTAGAGTTATATTGTGAGTCCTAGAAATTGCTATGGACTGCGGTAGGCACGATGGATGAAACCATCCTATTAGAGTACATTCAACCTTTAGTCAAACACAGTTGGGTGAAGCGGTCATGTGACAAGTACAATACGTAAAGAGACAAGGGTTTAGGTTTAGCCTACAGTTCACACAAGACACTACATGTTCTTAACTTACCACAATCTGCCTTTTCATAATTGTAACTTGTGTAATTATTTTTTTGTTTATGTGGCCTGAAGAAAACATTGCACTGTAATGCCTTCCAGCTGTAGTTGAGTAATGCAAAAATATCGGTTATCGGCAATGAAAAATGAAAAACATTGGTATCAGCCCAAAAAAACTTTGCTATGTTTATCTTTGAACCTTAGACTATTGAAGCTCAACTGGGACATAACATTGCATGACAGTATAGGATGACAACAAAGGTATTGCCTCATATTTTTTATCTATGATATTAGCAAACATGCAACCTGGTTGAATGAGGTAACCAGTTTGCAGTTACCACTTACCCAATCAGCTGTGGCCAGTGTGATTCCAGTTCACTTTGTAGTGATAAATCGAACTGTATTGTGATTGCTTTCGTATTTAAATAGTTGCTAATTTTTAATTAATATGCACTGTTTGCTGTTATACCATAACCCTTTTATTTGGTTTTGAGTAACATTTTCATTTGTACTACTCTCTATAAAAAGTGCTGATTCCTGTTTTAACACGTTGAGAGTCGGTCTACAGTATATTCGTACTTCGATTTCAGCCCAAAAAACAGCAATTTTCAGTTGCCTTACCAACGCCCTATCTCCTCCGCCAATTGCGCTAGAGAGCTGTTCAATGGCTCAAACGGATCGGCCAGTCTAGTAGATTGCACTCGAAAAAAATTTTTTGCTTGGGGGTGCGGTTTTTTTGTGAGTTACGTCATAAGTGGAGGTCTTTTAGGCCACCTTGGCCCACTTTGCCTGGCCCTGGGTGCCAACTGTTAGGTGGTAGTATTTCGCTGAAGTTTTCACTGGAAACTAGGCTACAATCTGAGTCTTTTCATACTTTGGATGTCCTGCTGGGGTTTCGGGTTCAAAAGTTGTGATGTAAGTTAGTAAAAATATTTGACTAATTAGCTAATTAGTTAATTTGTTTATTTGAGATCATAACTTTTCAACCAGAAACGCTAGAAAGTCGATCAAAGGCTCAAAAGACATGGACTCCAGTCTAGTTTCCAATGAAAACTTCAGCGAAACACTTTGGCCTAGTGGTTGGGCCCTAGGCCAGGCAACATGAGCCAAAATAACCTTGAAACTACTTCACTTATGATGTTACTCACAAAAAAACCCGCACCCCCCAGGCAAAAATTTTTTTGAGTGCAATCTACTAGACTGGCCGATCCGTTTGAGCCATTGAACAGCCCTCTAGCGCAATCGGCGTAGGAGCTAGAGCATTGGTAAGGCAACCAAAAACTGCTGTTTTTTTGCGAAAATCACCAAAACCACCCAGACGCCAAAGAGTTAACTTTTAACTTTGAGAAAGATGGTTATCACCAGTTATTGTTGACCGTTTCAGAATATTGAAGGTGTTTCTGACTGGTAGTAATGGAAAAAGTAGTTGTACCTGCTTCTGTCTAGCTATTGTGATGTGGGTTGATTCATTGCAGTTAGTAATATTAATGCATACAGTTTGTAAATTTAGTAGGAGTTATTTTATTGAAATTCATTTGGGTATCTAATAGTTTCTAGAAATAGCATCAAAGGTTGTTGAGCCACTGTAATGTGATTCGTTTTCTTGTTATATTACGATCTTAATAGTCAGATAATATTATCTTTGCAGTTTTTTGTGTGTGTCTTGAACACAACAATTAGTGGGACACATAAATCTTAGTTCAAGTCATAATATACTTTGTTGCCATAGGTGTTCTTAACCCTTTTCATACTTTATTTATCCAGGTTTTCTACAGAAAGAGCTCAGGTCCCCAAGTCTAGTTTTTTCAGTCACAAAAAGAATTTTAAAAAATGACTGAAAAAATTAAGGCAATTTGGTTGTAATGTCCAAAAATATAAACTAGTGAATATTGTTATGGCGTGTTTTAATACTATCATGGGACTAATGATGAAAAAACAGCCCGAAGTACAAAATGTGCTTTGTGGCTTGGATTTACACCAATCCAAAATGCATTTGGATGGTTTTTTAATGAAAACCGAAGTTACAACTAAAAGCAAAAGTTGCTTCCATATCTATTATTGAAACATACAGGGTGACACAGAAAAAACGGTCATCACCACAAATCGAATGACTTCCAAAATTTTATTTAGATAGACACAAAACTTCAGCTACATTATGTCAAGCCTGTGTAGCAGACATCTCCAAAGTTTCAAGTCTGTACTTCAAAAACTCTTTGTTTCACTGGCGCTCAAAAGATGTGCTCCAAATGAGCTCCCCGGCGCTGCAGACATATTTGGATGTGGCGGGCAAAGTTCTCAATGACCCTCCCACATTGCTCCCTTGGGATCACTCTTATTGGTGCTCTGATTGCTGTCTTCAGGTCAGGGATAGTCTGGGGGTTGTTGCCATACACCCTGTCCTTATGGTATCCCCACATATAAAAATCTGGTGGGTTGGGTTCAAGTCCGGTGAACGCGGCAACCACTGTGGGTCACACCTGCGACTGATAAGTTTGTCAGGGAAATGCTGTTGTAGCCATGCCAATGATTCGTTTGAGGTGTGAGGGGTGGCACCATCCTGCTGGAACCACTGGAGGACCCTGACGACTCCTCCCGGTCGACCAAGTGCTGTCCAGAACTTGCCAAGCAGTTAGACATATCGCTCGGTGTTGATTGTCACAGACTGCTCGTTGTCGTCCTCGAACCAGAATGGTCCAATGATGCCATGTTTGGAGACGGCAACCCAGGCAGTGCACTTCACAGAATGTAATGGCCTTTGCAGACAGTGCTCAGGGGGTGTGCTACCCCAGAAGATGTTGTTCTTAGAGTTCACATAACCTGACAACAGAAAATGTGCCTCGTCCGAAAACCAGAGATTGTCAAGAAAGTCTGGCACAGTGTCAATCTAGTTGCAAAACCACTGGCACATGATCACTCGCTTCCTCATGTCATCAGGTGTAAGCTTTTGTTTGATCTGTTTCCTACAAGGATACATGTGGAAATCTGCGATCAGAATTCTCCACACGGACTCCCAGTTGATTCCAAGCTCCTGATTTCTCCGATGCACAGACTTGCTTGGGCTGTGGACAACAGAGTCTCTGACAGAAGCAACGTTGTGTGGCGTCCTCGATGATTTCGGTCATCCAGAGTGTGATTGTCTGTTAGTGTCTTTACGATTGAGGTTATGCACAGTCCCATGGGTTCTGAACTTGTTGACCCATCTATAAATCATTGAGTGGATAGGAAATTCACGACATCCAAACCGTTCTTTGAATTGCAATTGAGCTGCGTGGCTAGACTTCTGCCAAAAATATGTCTCAACTATAAATATAATTTGCTCAATAGTCCATGGCATCTCGAAGGTCAAATTTGGTAGACTCTGAGAACATTAATTCTACTTGGTAACTCTGAAAAATAAAAAGAATTGATTAATTATTTCAAAAGTAATTCAAGTTTAGGTGATGACCGTTTTTTTGTGTCACCCTGTATGTTGTGTTCAAGTGCTTCAATATAGAATATCAAAATTGCATTTCAAAGGCCAGAAAAATCAAACACGTGCAAACAAGACATTCCACTGCCAAGGTGAAGGCATGAAAATATGCAGTAACAGATGTAGTTGGTGCATTAACAAAGCAGTTGGATGCAAGCGCGACTAATTTGTCATAGAAATTATATTTGTAGTCGCGTGGTTGAGGCTTCAAAAAAAGTCTTGAGAGATAAGTCACCTTTTGGTTTTCAACCCCCAATAGTTTGTTTTGAATTGCCAAGCTGTTTAGCAGCCCAAGTTAAGGATATCTTTGTTAAAAGACTCAGTCAAGAAGATATAAAAATAGGAACTAAATGTCACTGTGAAAAACACGGCTGAACTACGGTTCTGCATTTTACATTTTACCCCAAATCTGGTTTTAGTTTGTAAGTTTTTTTTTTGTAAAGGTGTTGAATATCTGCACTCACTTGGAGTAACTCACAGAGATATTAAGCCGGAGAATCTTCTTCTTGATGATAATGATGTTCTTAAAATTGTGGACTTTGGCTTTGCAACGATTTTTCGTCACAAAGGTAAGGCTGTTATTTGAAGATCAATAATTCTTGGACCTTTTTTATAGTTTTGTAAAAATATGCTTATGAGATAGTTGCCAGAAACAGACATAACATGGTTTCTAAGGATGGTTTTCATATTAGCTCTATTTCTCAATCAGCCCTAGTTCGTCTAGATTACTAGACAAAGGAACAAGCAATTGTTATTATAGGTGAGTTTTTGAGAAAATTGTTGTACACTTTGTGTAAATAAACGTACGTACACCGTTTAAAGTTGCATTAAAAATCGGACCCCTTAAAAGCAAGCTTTATTATAAATGGGTTGAGAAGTAATATAAGCCTTGTCTTATATCTATGAAAACACAGTAACCAGCGTCTTAAATGCAGATGGACATGTTTAAGAACGTGTGTGTTGACACCTGCATCGTGACAACCCAAAGTCTAAGCGAGTATGGCAAAAACACCTCACTTTTGGTTGCAGTTTTTCCAAGTCGGAACGTCAAAACTAGCATATCCATTACTGGTTAACAGGGGTGGATAACGCCCGATCTCACTAAATGTTTTTAATCCCGGTTTTGTGCTGGTACAACTGTCTACCCGCCCAGACATTTCCAACTGTAGATCTGTAAGTTTCGAACCAACATTTCCTCGGTTTGTTGGCAAGCTTTAAATAGTAAAAACACGTAGCAAGTTTTTGAGCAATTGGAAAATTAAATAGTGTTGTAGAAGTAATAGAATGCATTACTTGGTTAAATCTTCAAACATCGTGTGACACGCGGATCGAGTCGAACACGGTGCGCACAATTGTTTTCAGGTGCGGAGCGAAGGATAGCGAAATCTTGCGGTACGCCTCCGTACGTGTCACCCGAAGTTATTTCGAAAAAGCCGTACAGAGCCGAACCTGCTGATATCTGGTCTTGTGCGATTGTGCTCGTCGCTATGCTTGCTGGTAAGGTTGGCCTGACTTTTTATTTTGCCGTGCTGAATGCATTGCATGGCCATAGAAGTCTAGAGCTGAACGGTCGGTGCGTATGAAAGCGTGCTGTTGAGGTAAATCAATCGCTGTGCTCAATTTGAATCAATTAACATCCACTTGCACCAACCTAAGGGAAATGAATTATACGAACAAACCGAATTGTGTGCCTTGTTGTGTTTCAACAGATTGCAACTCATCGTTTGATTTTCGAATTTGATGCAGGCATCGTTGCATAAAAATGTCTGTCAACGGGCAGTTACCACGCTCGCAGTGTTTGTTAAAGCCGACTCGTTATGAAAGTCATGCCTGCCGTGAAATCGCAGTCGTGCTGCAACCGCTGATGGGTTGCATTCCATAACTTAAGTGTAAATCAAATATGGAATCTTGAAAACTTTAAGTACAAGTTGATCTTATGTCATATTTTTTAAATTTATGTATAGCTTGCTCAAGCCTATGTTCATGACCAGCCGGCTCTGCTGCTATTGAAAGTTTATTCTGCATGTGGCATGGCTTGGCCAGCTTCCAAACAGGTTGGGTGCAGACAAGGTTGAGAAACTAGTGAATGTTTACAACTTACCGATCAGGTCACAATCTTAGAAAAGGAAGACAAAGTCTCAAAACTAATAATGATTAAAACGTTAGTTCATGTGACCCTGCCAGCCATATTTTTGTCACAATTCTTTGTTTTTGAGTACATTCTGATTAATGAGTTGATTGAAAATGTAATGTGGTTTGAGAGAGTAGATCATATAACTATCCCTGCATCAGATTAGCCAAACGTTTATCCGTTCAACTGACCTTCATAAAATGTAGAAGTTAAATTTTTAATATCCATTCAATATAAAGATTGTGAACTAAATGCCGCGTCTTGCTACTTGCAATGACTAATGTTTTCGTACTGTTGCACATCTGAGTAGTTGCTCAAACTGTCGTTGGTGATTTACAAGTATGAATTTTCGCTTATATAGTTACTGGGAGTTTATTGTTGGGTTAAATTAAAATAACTAACATCAGCTTTGCATTCTTTGTTGCGCAAGTACTGCGGAAAACGAATGCGTCTTGCCCTGCCTCCGCTTTCAGACAGGCTGACTTTTCACAACGCCATTTAGAATGTCATTTTTCGACCATTTGGTTTTGAGCAGCCTTCAATGAATTTTGGTATTGGTGATATTGAAAAACTCTTCGTGAGTTGACAGTTCAGCTGCAGTGGTAAATTTTTTTCACCGAAAAGAGACAAGATCACTGAAACCTGCAAGTACTGGTATTCCCAGATTGTTTAAGTCGGTTGATTTTCGCTGGCATCGTGTTTTTAGTTGTGCTTGCACAGAGTTGGCAGAAACCTTTCGGAAACAGTTCTAGGGCTCAGCATGAATCGTGTACATCTCCAATCAACTATAGTGTCTCCCGCTGCAACATCCTACCAGCAGATTTATTCCAAGTACCGCTGATACCACCGGCACCGTACGTCCAGGCCAAACTCATTTGACATGCAGTGAAGTGTGAGTAATGCGGTGTGGGTGGGTCGTTTTTTGTTCGGTCATAGACTGAACGTTCGTTGAAATGACCGAATTAGTCGATTCGGTCACAATGTCCGAAAAGGTACGTCAGTGAATACTGTTACGGCGAGTTTTAATACTATTACGGGACAAATGACCGAAATATCCCAGCGAAAAAAAACAGGTGCGGATTTGCATTGAGTTGGCAACTGGCCATCCATAGTAAGTTAAAGGTATTTTAGCAAAATCGGCAAAATCCTCTCCCCTCTTAGTCACTCTTAGGGAGGATTTGAAACTTCTATCGCAAGGCAAAAACAACTGTAAAAACTGCAACCTTTTTGCTTCTCTTATTAGCTTAAAACCCTGGTTGAACCCATATTTCAAACACAAGACAAGGGGTCTCAAATTAAAATTGCTTCGAGGACCAAATTAAGGCCTATAAAGTAACCCGAGGGCCGCATTATGACGCCGACACAACAGTGGTGGTGATGAACCTTACTAGGGACCTGCGAAATGTGTCGTGAGTTACAGGCAATTAATTTCTAACCGTCTCTGCATTCTTTTAAAAGTAACGTGTTCACTCGCTGACCGAGAACTTTTAAACACTGGTGAATAAACCAAATAACATAGATCTTGATCACATGACAATTCCCAAAATGCATCGCCTGCCGCGTGTTTGAGATCCCTGCAGACTAATTGCTTCCCTGAAATCCCTGCAGACTAAACAAACTTCATTCAAAAACTTTTCAAAAATTAGCAGCAAATGTGAATCTGGATTACAGCAACAAAATCCGCGTGCGTATTTTGCGCACGGTAAAGCCATTCATACCTATGCTCGCATCTGTCATTTGCTCAAACTGATTTCAAGGGAGTTCGAAGTTTGTTGTGCAGGCAAGATGTGAAACTTTACATAGATTGTCAAACTTGGTAAAAGCCGTTAGTTTTTCGCGGAACCTGGAAATCCCTTATTTCTAGAATGAATATTTTTTTATTTTTTAAGGAAATATTCGTTTGAATGTAATCTCTAAAACTAGACTGCTGTTTATCAGTAAAGCATTTCTGAGTGTTGCATATCAATGTTCTCCTTTTGCAGTATTACAAAAGTGCCCGCGCGAATAATTTGCAGGACTCTATTCGAATCTTCTCGGCTGCTACTCACCCATATGCTGTAGAACTAACTTGCTTTTGGGTCAATACCAAGTTTGTTGTAAAAAAACGACCCCAAAAAAACACCCGGGTTTTTTAAAAAAAGACAAAACCCACCAAAAAAAGACTTTTTATTTTTTCTTTGAAAAAATCTACTAAGAAGTAAAAAATAAAATAGTCACGACACTTGTACAGTTAACTTCAACTTTTTTTAATCAAAAAAAACGAACAGCAATGAGATTTGAAAAAAAATTAAAAAATTTGGAATGGTTATCTTTCTCAGCTCTGCACAATCAGTATATTTTAATCAATATTTCTGCCTGATGTGCATCTATCAGCTTTTTCTGATTTTGGACCATACCAAATCATATGTTGAAAAAAACACTCTAAAAATCAGGGGCCACCAAAGCCACCAATGTAGTGCCCACGGGCACCAGGTCGCCCGCAAGGACCAAGCAGGTTGTCTGCAGGCATAGGCGTAGCCAAATGGCATGGCGCACAAATTTCTAACATTTCTTGTCGTTTTGCGCTTTGAGAGGTGTTGCCCCAAACAAAATACTGTTGCTCGCTGATATTCAAATTTTTGGCTCAAAAAAAATTTTCAGGCTGGCTACGGGCCTGCTGTAAAATAACATTAGCATGATCAGTGTCTTCACATTGCGGAATATCTTAATTGTTAATACCAAAATAATTAAAGGTAAATTGAGCAACATTTTTATTTCAGAAGCGTGCATCAAACTGGTAGCTCCTTGCATTAATCGGCACGTAAGAAGTAGCTCTCAGCTTCAAGGTTGGTGATCCCTGCTATAGATGCTGAACTAGCAGGGCATGCAGATAAACTTGACATGAAACTGCAGAGTTTGTGTTGTGTGGAAATGGCTTTTCTTTGTTTGCTATGCGCATTCTTGCCAAGCCTTACCACTTTGGAGTGAATTGACCAAAAATTTGCAAAAACAAACATGGGGTACATTTCTTTACCCTCAAAATTTGAATGGCATAATAGGTATAACAAGTTATTATTCTGTAATTCTGAAAATAATGATATTGCATGATGCAATAAAAACTATTAAGAATAAGGTTTTTTCATTTTCCTTAAAAAAAGAACAAAATCTTGTTTCTTTTTAGAAAACACAAAAAAAACTTTTTTTTTTCAAAAAAAACAGGTGGTTTGGGTTTTTTTTGAAAAAACCCGCATTTTCTCAACCCTGGCCAATACCGGGAGCGACAATCAGACACGATTGCCAGACTTCCGTGTACTAAATGTCTATCACTGCAAGTGCAGTCATGCTTTTGGAAGGCTTGGTGCGCAGCGGGCTTTCAAAAGTAGAAAGACGCATTGTATTATCCTCGCGTTGTGTGATTTGATGCACAGCACGCCTCATTTTATCTGTTAATCTGTTGTCACAGGGGTGTAACGACACAGGGGTGTAACGAGGTTAGATGGCGCCCGGGGCAAGAAACAAGTTCGGCGTTCCCATGTTCGATCCTGAGTTCTTTTGGAAGCAAATGTGCTGTTAAAGAAAGTACTTGCGACATTGTTGGGACTTTCCGGCGCACCCGCAGTCATTCGGCGCCCGGGGAATTGCGCCCTCCTCGTCACGCCTCTGCAGCGACACTTTTCGTTGCAGGTGAGCTTCCATGGGACGAGCCGAGCGTCGACTGCGAGGAATACTGCAATTGGCTCGAACACAAAATCCAATATTCTCCGTGGAACAAGATCAGCACTTTACCTCTGGCGCTTCTCAGAAAAATTCTGGTTCGTGAACCAGACAAGCGCTACACTATTCCATCCATCCACCAAGATAGGTTGGTTGCAGCAGTAAAATTTTGTGTGCCTATTTTAAGTTTTTAAGCCTTAATACCCCTAATCAGTCGAACGAAAAATTTTGACAATGCATGAAACAGTTGAAAAAAGTTGGACCCAGCTTGGGCATATTTACCTTATTTATAGTTTCACTGAAGCAAATTGTTTGTTTCACAATGGTGTTTTTGGTCCCTGACCATCGCATTATAATAAAGTTTCACTGTACAATACACATCCCTTATTCTGCAATAAAAACTCAACACCCCTAAAGTATAATTCAAAGCAAGCTTGAAGAACCCCTTGTCTATACGGTTGCGCTTGCCTGCCTTTTACTTCATATATACCTCGCACCTTGTGACTTCGGTAAAATGCGCACTACGCAATAGACTAAAAAATATGTTGATACAGGGTAGTGCCAGTACTGGATACAATTTGTGTCTATAGAAAGCAAAATTATTTGCAGATCTGATATTGGTTCGCATTTGTGGACAATTTCTTCAGATTGCAAAGGCCTGGACAGCTGACGTGACTGTAGCTTCGTGACTTGGAAGTTCTACTCTAAGCCTACCTGACATTTCACACGTTGCAATGTTGTTGGGCCCAATAGGTTTTTTAAATAGCCAGTATTTTTTGCAAAAGGTCGAGTGGGTAATTGATAGAACACTGTTATAAAGTATGAGTAAAATCAAGAAGTTTCTTCTAAATTTGTTGGAGTTTAAAAACAGGCTTAAGAATATTTTTTGTAGTTGTTCTGCGGCATCGCTTGTTGCAGCCATTTGTTTTACTTTCATTTAATGCAAAAAGCTCAAGCCTTGTCTTTCTCATTGTAGCAACACTTTCTGCCTCTCAACACTTTTATGATATGAGCTTTGAGCTGGGGGAATCCAAAGTGATATTCGCGATGTGCATTTCGGTGTTGTTGGACAGTTACCTGGAAACGCTGCCAATTGAGAGCGCGGTCTGGTCGTTTTGTCTGCTGACTAAGCAACCTGACATTTTAAGTTTGCCAAGCCGAAGCAAACTTGTTGAAAAGGCTCTGGCCTTTCAATTTCCTTGACTGGCTTTCCATACACAGCAGTGCAAAACCTTGTTTGCCAAAGCTTAGCTAAAGCACCAGTTCGACATCCCCGCGAAAGCAGAGCAAACCTGTAACAGCCGAAAATGCTGTCCGTTCTCCACAAGGCACGCGCATTCGCAAGGAATGAGTAATAACAATAACAATAACAATAATAATAATAATCAGAACATTTTCGATGCAGCAAGGTGCGTGTCTGGTGAAAACAAACGTTTCACGTCAATCTCAGCTTCTGTAGCAGCAATGCTTTACCGTAGGCCCAACTGTGATATGTACGCATTCGCTTTCTGTGATAGCGTGAAATAACTGTGTCCAGCATATGAACAAAGCTATTGTGCTGCAGAGCAGCTTGACCATCTTTGCCAAATGACAAAACAACGCGGAAATGATCAGTGAAGTATGGCCTCAAAAGTTGGCTATAAAAAAGATTGCGGGTAGGATGCGGTCAAACATTAAGAGTTAATTCTTATCCATGGAACATTGCTGCATGATCATGGACTTCCGCAGAATTTTTTCCTGGGTTTAGCAAAGTTGACATTTTGCTTATCCTTCTCAGGTTGCAGGCGATGCAATGCAAAAGGATGTTCACAAAACGCTTCACCTTTTCTCACCACATAACGAAAACTCCGTGTTACGGCGATTGTCACAAACTGTGAGCTTTATCAACATCAATAGCCAGGAGGTGTCTTACGACAAATTTGCATAAAATGGTACCTGCAAATATTTCTTAATAAGAACTGTATTTAAAAGAAGCGTTGCTTATTTCCATGGTCTCTAACAAAACCACAACTTATAATTTTTTATTTTATTCAGCAAGATTTGCTATTGGCACTTTGAAATAACAGTTGCAAACGTGTGAGATCTGGTCCAAAAACTTCGATCAGATAAATTCTGAAAACTCGCTGAAGCAAATATAGCTGCGCACTTACTCAGAAGTCAGAATTTAACTTTGACGATCAAGACATAGAGGTTTGTTTTCCACAAGTGTGCATAAGTGTGGTTTGACTAAAGCTGCGTTCCCCAATGTTTTTTGAAGCGACCACGATTTTGAAGAAATCAAATTCTGTAACTACTCGCGACCCCAGCATACACGTAACGTAAACCTGAAGATTTATATGTATACGTAATCTTCTGTAAACCAAACATTAAATCGTAAGAAGCAAAAAGACCAAAGCGAAAATTATGAAAATTAATTCATAAACAAGTTTCAATTGCTAATGGGAAGAATGCGCTTGCATATTGTCTACAAGCTTTTGATATCGCGATGTCTTAAACACAATCGCATATCGTATTCAACGTCCACCCGGTTTCGATGCATCGTTTTCAGAACACTCGTTGTACTAAATTCCGATTCACTAAACGAAGTTTTTGCTAGTGGAACCTGCTGTTGAGTGGCATACTTGGATACGGTCGGATAACTTGAATACAGAAAACCCAAAAGGTTCTGTTTAAATAAAAGCTGATGATAACCACTTAGTAAGGGAAATATTTACCATGATAAGATCGTGGCTGATTCTTAGCTATGAAAGGACTCCTTTCGACAAACAGTAAAAACCAAAAGTTTATATTTGCTGAAACATTTGGTTTAGGTATTTTTCTTTGAACGACACAAAAATAATGCAATTTGCTTCTTCAGCTGTTGTATTCAGAAATTTTTCTGCAACATGGTGTGGTAGTTAGGGCAGATTCATGACTGCAAATGGATCGATTAGCCAATCATTTTCTTCTGTAGGCGCCAGAGTGTCACCACTCACCAGAATAATGCTCAGACTTTTTGACAAGCTGCTCAATGTCGAAACGTTTCACGTCAGTGTACGACAGGATGATTCCTGCAGATACGAATATTAATCTAAATCTTGAAGAAACTTAATGCAAAGTCTGTGTTCCTTCGTTGTTGTACTTGGCAAGATCGAATTCGATGCTCTAAGCCAGGGGTCTCAAATACGCGGCCCGCGAGGGCGTTTTGTGCAGCCCGCGATGCTTCTTGGGAATTTTCAAATAATTAACCTTATACGTTATTTAGTTTATTCACCGGTGTTTAAAAGTGCTCGGCTAGCTAGTGAACAAGTTCCTTTTAAACAAACGTAGAGACGACTAAAAGTGACTTACCTGTAACTTATGATACCGTCCGTAGGAAATAAGATGTAAAAGCTGTTTCTAGTAAGGTTGAGGTACCGGCATTGTTGCGTCAGCGTCATAACGGTGTCTTCGGTTTACTTTATACGTCCTCTCGTTTGGCCCACAGGGCAATTTGAGTTTGAGAACCATGCTCTAAGCCTAAAGCACGCAGAGTTGACCACGTTAACATGCTGTCCAGCAGCACTACTGTACTCGGCTGCCACCAGTCATTGTGCTGTTACAGATGTAGCCTACAATGAGGGCAACCATTACATCGTCACATGGGCTGTTCTATTTCGATGTACCTGGCTGGCATATGTCATTTTGTCCGATCTATGGGGCGCCGTTTGGAAAAAATGGACACATTAACACACAAACTGCTGAATCGGATGCTGGCAAAACACCATTTGACACGAACTTCCAACACCGATTGGAACGATACAGAAAACTGCGAGTAACCCTATACCCAACAAATCTCTTTACCAGATGTACATCTGCAAATCTTTGTGTTGGAAAAATATCTTCATTACGCACAGTACGTTGTTACGACACAGTGGCACTAGGAGCCTCCCATTGTCATTTAGTTTAGCATCAACATGTTGACCAACCACGCCCTTCCACAACCTAGCGTCGTTTCCAATGTGTGAATTATCGTGGATTCGTTAGTTTAACTCTTCCAAGGGCATCATACAGTGAACTTGAGTTTGGCCTCATACCTGTATCAAACGCAGGGAGCAGTCTATCAACATCAATATGCACACTCTTCCTCTCAGTGGAAAATTCATCAACACAACCTGCCAACTGAGGGACTAACGAGTATGCTCAACCCAGCCTGGGCAGCATGTACTCCTACTCAACGCCGGAGTGAAAGAGTTTCCATTCATCGTCCAGCTCCACAGTGTTAGAACTACGACAGTTAGTCGATGAGGTGCCAATTACATCTAGGAATACCTTTTGGCTTCCTAAACCAGTCCGTGCACTTTCCCTGTGAGCGAAGTAATGTTCCACTTTCCAGTCACTAGCTTATGGCAAGATTGCCGTTTGGGCGTGGCCCTCAAGTCTCTTAGAGTAGAAGCACTCTGCGCTGGCCCTATTTGTCCTTAACTGCCGCACACGATCGCCCTTTGCTTTTAAATGACTGTGCATGTCCAACGCGGTCGGAACCACAAGACCTGAAGCCATGCAGTGATCTGAAACGACAATGACGGCCAGTAAGCCACTGACCGGCATGTTGATAAAAACGAGCATTTCATATTTGCAACTAGCGGTGAAGCATTACAGAAAACTAAAAATCGGGTTTGTTCTGAAACGAAGCACTTCGAACAAAATCCTAATAAAGCAGTGAAACAAATTTCCGACCATGTTTCACTGCTCTTTAAGTAATTTTAGCATTCTTCAAGTATGTAACAAAGTTGCAGTCCCCGAAATTAAAAAATGAACGAAATGAGGTTACCACTCATTGGACGAGACCTGCTTTCACCAAAGGTGGACCGTCGGCTCTATTGAAGTGCCTCTACCACCGCAACTTAACAGCTTTATTCCACAGTAACGTTTCTATGTCCAACTATTGAAATGTATCAAGTGTCAACATTAGTCACGGCAAAAGGAGCCAGTACATGACATATTTCTGAAAATTGGTTAAGCAAGCACGTTGACCTCGCAGAATTCTACAGCGCCAACGCTGGTCAGTGTGACCCAAGTCAAGGCTAAGCACAAATTTCAGCTGGTAGTACGCTGAATTCCAGCGCGTTTAGTTGGCTGCTGAAATGGATCTATTTGCCCCAAATGCTTTTTCGAACTTGCACAGATGTTGCTGTATTTGTTGCAGTGACCTATATGACAATTTACAGAAACGCAAAACAAAAAATGAAAACTTGCCGTTCCTGAAAAATCATGCTACAATATAAAAGTGTTGAAAACCCGAACACTTTTGCAATGGACTTTGCCAGTGAACCTGAAATAGCTTTGATACCATCTCCAACTACAAGTTGAAGGATATGACCAACGTAAGGGAGACCTTGATCAGAAGGATTTCCCAAAATTACATGAATTTGAAACTGATCATCACCGCCAGGAAGATCTTGTCATATCGCATCTTCACCATCACACAAATATTGCTGATCATACATGTTCAGTGGTATTTTAAACTTAGTTTCAAAAGCTGCTTACATGTTGACAGCATTTTCGGTTACACTGAAGTCGATTTTGTTTTATATCGTTTGAATGCAGTATTTCCTCAAACTGACGCGATATTTTCTGTGTGATACTGGTAGCCAGCAAGTCTCTGAAAACTTAATAACTGCGGTTGAAGATGGCCAGTTATTTCATCAGGCTGTCTACCAATATTTTGCCGCACAACCACGTGAGCAGTCATCTCTTGTAGCTCCGAATTATCCGGTCGCTTCATATGTCTACTGTCAACAATATTGAGTTACACGACGTTTGTCAACTTCATATTATTCTGGAAGACCAACTTTCGTCAACGTCGAACGTGCTGTTGGAGTGTGTCTATAAAGACAAACGAGAAAGCTAACTCGGGGCACTAGAAGTATTTTAGTAACGTGATAGCCAAACAAACCTTGTTTTAACGCACTTGCTGGAAATTTCGAAAGTCCATGTTCTCGACGATGGATAGCGGTAAACAGCATCCAACAATTAGATTTTTAACGATGACATCACAGACGCACCTTTGACGGGGATGCTGCTTCGTAAATACACGGAGTGCTGATATAGATGATAACGATGAAAGAAATCCATCTATGTCTTGCTGCAAGTTACTCGCTTTGCAGATCTGACAGAATTAAGTCAATAAATTGGAATAAATGATGGACTTCATGGTTTCTAGAAACGTTTGGTTCTTCTTCCCATTTCCAGACGGCACATATCAATTTCGCCCTCGCCTGCGGACGCCCATGACCATAAAAACTGTTTCTGTCAACACATGCGATGCTCCGCTGAAACAGCGCAATTTTTAAAGATGTCTTCTTACAGCAATGTCTGCTTTACCGCCAGGTGGTTCAAGCAGCAGTTGCGACAGAAGAGACGCCTCTCGTCACCGCTTGGCTCGCCTTTCAGCAAGCGCGTTGCTCAAGCGTGCGACACTGTTTTGCCTGGAAAAGACGACAGCGAGGCGAGTCTGTTGCTTCACTCGTGCTTTTGTCGTTGTCGCACGTTGTTTTTCGTGGATAGAAATGCAGGGTTCTTACGCAGTCTGGAAAAGTACGGAAAAAAATTGGTCGTTTTCCAGTTTGGAAAAGTTTTGGTCAGTTAGTGTGGAAACTGGAAAAAGAAAATACGTTTCCAGACTTAAATCTTTTGACATACGTTTTCACAAGATTTTATTCGAAATCGATATAATTTTGCTTATATCGTGTTAAATAATATAGTGCCTGTATTTAACCTGGGTAGGTTATATGGAAATGTTGGGTCTCGACTCTGGAAAAAGTCCGGAAAATGTCTGATAGAGGTCAAGAAAAAGTTTGGAAATTTATGTTCAAAATTGCGTAGGAACCCTGCAAATGCAATGATAGTCCGAAAACGTGTAGTAGGTAAGCAGAAACTTGGGTGCATGCAGTTGGTTTAACGGGCAAGCTTTTTTGCTTCCAGGCGTGGCTCTCGCAGCCGGATCCAGGAACCGCTTTCAACACATCCGGTGTTTCCGATGATTCTATTGGAAGCCTTCTTCATGTTACGCTGTCGCAGGTTATTTCAAAGTGTAGTTGTGTCTGTATTACGGTAGCATGCTATTGTATACGTTTCGTGTGTTGATTGCGTCTAAGACATACTATGGTTGACAGCACGGCTTCTTGGTATGTCCATGATTTCATAAAATTCAACGTAGGAACTTTCTGCAATCATCCAAGCAAGTGTAAACAAATATTTACCAATTACTAAAAGTTAAGAAAGGACCAACACTATAATGCAACTTGCCAAGCTTCTTCAGGCAAACTAGCGTACAATGTGCTGCCGAACATAAAGAATCTCAACTTTTTCACACGTTTCATCAGCCTGTTGTAAGATGCCTTCGTGTATCTGGTTGTTTCCGGATTGACTGCAACTGTTTGCTTGATTCTTTCTGTGCTTCTGCCCAGAGCAGTATTGAGGTTTTCCACACAATGCGTGTTTTTTGATGCTGCACAAGTTCAAGAGACTTTTTTTTTGTTACGCGCACACCAGAGACGCTTGGCGTTCACGTGGCTTTGAAGTAAAACGCGTTGCACATAATGAGATTCATCTTCGTTTACGCGATCGGCTGTGATTTCTTGTTCACACGCTCGTAGCTGCTGCGTTGCTTTCACAGCGTCTACTCACGTTTTATTGAACGTTTCTCATGCAGCCTACACAAACCGACAACATGCTCCTGAGCTCACAAATTCTCGGCACGCCGTGTGGTTCGCAGGGTGCGATGCAGCGACTGGTGAAGCGAATGACTCGGTTCTGGACCAGCCGGAGTGCCCGCGACACGCTCGACGAGCTCTGCACTGCGTGCAAAAAGCTCAAGTGAGTATTTAAAGCTTTTCGTGTCTGGATTTTTGCTTGTGTTGTGACTCGATTGTACAACACCCAAATGTCTACTGTCTTTCGACATACTGCAGGTACAGTACTACCGTTCTGTGCAGCGATTTGGGAACTAATAAACCGGTTATTTCTGTATTTTGCAAACGTGCACAGTGGTTTTTCTTGTCCAAACGGGTCACCTGCTGCTTGCAGTCCGTACTGGGCTCACATTTTCTGAACTTTCTGTAGATCAAGGCCCATTTGATACAAACTTCAAGCTGTAGACCCTTTTCAAACAATTACAAATTTTTGACCACTCTGTTTCGTAACAATTGAGCGTCGCAACCTTTAGTAGTGAATCAGCACAGCTGCATCGCTTGTGTTACCAGTGGCGCAGGAGACCTGTTGAAATTTAATAAAATAAATTCCCCGAATATCATGTACAATATTCCCTCTTGAAGTACTTTGCAATTGATGCAGGTGTTGAAATCTAGGTTAGGCAGAACTGCTCCCCTGTCAAGTATTCTAGATAATGATAATACGTTTCTATGAACACACTTGAGATGATGAATGTATCATAGTCTCTGCAGAATAAGAGGCATCAATACACGAAACGCGTTGATATGGGCTGAGCACAGCATTCCGATAACTCGTGCTCGGACCAGTCTAGTCTGAAATGAGCTCCACTGACCAGAATGTGGGATTTGTAACCCAAACAAGTAAAAGCATGTGGCAATGTAAAGGTTACGACACTTAAAAGCACTAGTGTTTCTGTATGCTTTCGAGGAATCAGTCGACTGCCATCTGCTTTCATCTTTTTGCGATGATTCAAACTTGCGCATATCTCTATTCAAGTATTTACTTTCCACGATGGGTGTAAGCAAGGAATCGATCAGCAAATTTTTAATAGGAAATCGATTTCACGTAAAATTACGCATCCTCAGTCCTGAAAATTGCAAGCAAAGCTTACAGGTGAAAAGTTGAAA
>Ga0210059_1003936_pt1 | contig 23913 bp, 16 predicted proteins | sample Ectturendosymbi2_FD_188042 | JGI IMG/M metagenome (GOLD analysis project Ga0210059, IMG submission 188042) | Ecteinascidia turbinata endosymbiont from Florida, USA - Sample 2 (SPAdes) (version 2) | ecosystem: Host-associated > Tunicates > Ascidians > Unclassified | place: Key West, Florida...
AAGCTCAACAGTTTCAGGGCGCAAGAGCTCAGAGGTATGATAGACTTGGTAGTTTTCCATGAAACCGTTGGTTGCAAAATGTCAACGTAACAATGGCGTACGCACGTGGGTTGGGGTTAAAACCCCCCTTGATCTTGATATGTTACAAAAACTTTATTACCTGCGCAAAGGAGATTGTTTTCGCATACTTTTTGCTTGTTAATTTGTCGACTTAATGCTTATATCACGGAATGATTTTGCATGCAAATTTGAAGGAATATTGTAAATGGGCCACAAAGTAATAATTAGGTTTCGGTATGAATCTGGGTCATCGTCTGATTACAGAAACCATCTCACCACTTTTTGCTGACCTTTCGTCCACTATACGCATGCTTAAGATTGTGTTCCGTGATAGTTCACTTTATCCGAAGCAATCCCATTTATTTTGTCTGCTCAGGCTGATCATCGCAAGCGCTGACCGCATTGGCTACGTTACCAATTTCTGTAGCATGATAGAGCTGTTGCACGAGCTCAAAAACAGCACTTGTTAACATAGAAGCATTCAGGCATTTGATAATGTCTCAGCAGGGAAAAAGGAATAGCTAAAAGTTTGCTGGACTTCTATAAGCAACAAAAAATCGAAAGTTTTCTTGCGTACTTTATGCGCATTCTCAATTCTTGTGTAGTTTAGCAAGATTCGATTTTTAAAACCGGGGCGTGCTCCAACCAGTCCAGCCGCACACATTCTATGCTCGACTCCTCGTATTCGACAAGACATTAGCGAAACCTCATTTTGCAGCTGTAAATTGCTCTGACGAATTGATGAGTGTGTTTTGCTCCCCTGTTTTAACGCGCAGCCTGATATTTTCGCAGTTGTGCACTGCTGTATCGTAGCGTTGGGTGTATTTCACTCCCATAGCCCAACTTGGAGCGCTAATAGTTTCTATGCAGTGCAATGACACATAAAACAAGGAGAGTGGATGTAGAAAACTATGCATATTATGTCAACAAACTTGGCCAAAACGTTGGTTTGGAAACATGACTATGACGTCAAATTGTGACGTCACAAACAGCGCATATACCAAATACAAATGTCCACGATATGCCATTGAATGAAACACCCCCCATGAAAATTTTCTGCGTACTCCACAGCACCGTAACAAACTGGAATGCCGTTAAATTAACTATGTAGTTGCAAAACATTTCTGACACGGCTATATATACAGTATATATAACGTATAGATTGCTTTGTTTAGAAAATAGGAAGGTGAAATGATACGATATGTTGTAATTGTAAGTCAAGATAGTTTATTTGAAAGAATTCGATATGAACCGCATGTTTCTAAAAAAGTCACTTTCTCAATTAAATCTGCCAAGTTAATCTTTTTTACGAGGAAATATAAAAATATTTTTCAGAACATTATTTTTGAAACATCAGTGCTCAGCAACATTACAATCCGCTTTTTTGAGCGAGTGTACTGCTAGGTTTTGCTCTTTCTTTGCAAAATGACCGGTATAATCCACTCTGAAATAGAAGTGAGGCTAGGCAACAACTTCTTTGTGAGAGAGCTGTTAAGTTGTGCAACTTATTTTTTTTCATCGTGGTGCTACCTCTAACTTCCTTTGGGAAAAAATGCTTTGGTAAACACGATAGGTTTTACATAAAAGCTTTACGCTTCAAAGATGCGCAAAGTTTTAAATATAGCTTGTTTGTCAACCACCGACTGTCTTATGTTAACTAATTTTTATGGATTTGTTGCACAGAATTGTCACCCAAAGCGTTGGCCTCGAAGATGTACATCATATGCATCGTAGTAGCGTTTGTGGACATCCTATATTCAATATCAGCTGAAGTATATTTGATTTATGCATGGAATTCGCAGCCTCTCTGCCAAGCGACGGTTCTTATCTGCGCACACATATACGGCTTTTCAATTTTCTTCACCTTTCTCTTCCTTTGGTGGAGACAAAGAGGTTTATACACCAACAGATACTTGAAGCATCTTTTTAACCGAGTCACGAAATCCTTCAGCTGGATTAGCATACTAGTGATTGCAGCTTTTGGCTTCCTTCCAACCTTGTCCCAGGGGTTTTGGAGACGATATTCGTTGACGGATGATGTATGTTTTGCTTTTTTCTTTCAAAGGTAATTAAAGTTTAAGAGTTTGTGGCAAAAACATCTTCAGCAACCTCACAGCTGCAAGTAATGACGTCATGATGCGTTATCTCCTCTGCTTCCGAGCAAATTTTGCCAGCTGTTTACTGCTTACGCCTTTACCTCATTTTCTCTGGAACTTTGCTTCATGAAAGAGAAAATATATTTGGCTTTAGCGTACAATCTTAAAAAGTAAAAGGGAGATAGCTCAACACTTGCATCAGTGTCGTTACGTTTATATTCCAGGGGTGCACTCTTTTAGAAAAGAGCAAGGGCATCTTCAAAATTCTGTATATTAGTTACCTAGGAGGATATTGCATCGGACAGCTACTTCTCCTGGGTCTGTACATTCATCCTCTGATCACACACAAAGCAAGTATAAACGCATGAGAGTAGTTTATTTAAGATGTGCTTATTCAGCCTGTGAACATCCGCGAGCAAAAACTAATTAAGACTGGCTTTCTGTAAAAACTTTTGATAAACCAACGTATACATATAACAAGCTCACAATTTTGGCTAAGTTTGGTCAGCTTTGTCATAAACGTTTTGAAAAGTATAGGTTAGTTTTTCCTAAAAATTTGAGAGATGTTTCAATGTAAACACATCTTTCTGCTTTTTACACTAGATCTTTGCTCGAACCCAGAAATTACTGGCCGGGTGCCCATATTTAGAACAGCAGCGCCTAAATTGAGTTATAGCCGGCATTTCCGGCCAGGTTGCCTAGACTGCTAATGACAGCTAAATCTGCATAAAAGGATCGAAGTTTTCTGTTACAGCCATTTTTGAGAAACGAAACAACACATCATTCCTAATCTGCGCTCAAAATTTTTGCATTGATAGCAATTTTTTAAACTTTTAACGTAAAAAGGAAGTATTCGGTGTTTTTTTTTAACAGAAGCATTTGAAGGAAGACAAACAAGGACACTGTGTGACTGCCTCAGCAACGCCTTCACAATATCGGTGAGTAGATTCGAATGGTTGCTTGGACGAGTTATCAGGTGTGCTCTGTGAATTTTTTTATGATGTTAATATCAGATAAAGAACGTGTTTTGGAAACCCACGATTCTGCATTTTTCAGAATTAAACTACTTCTGCTTTCGTTGTCAAACGCTTTGGCATTTAGGTTATCAAATGTAACATAAACAAGCCTAAAATTTCCTGCCAAATGTTGTAAAGGAAACAAGGCGGAAGCTTTTTCACAGTGGGGGCACAAATGCACGTCAAACAAATTGTGGAAAATTTTTGTGGTTTGCTTTGGCAAATGTGACTTTACAAGCATTTCAATTTGGGGTGGCCAAGCATTTCAAATTGGGGGGCCAGGCCACTATTGAATTGTTGCAACCTCTCCGTTGGTGTTACATTGAATGTGTGATTCACCACGAACGGGATGTGCGCGTAGAGCAACACCACATAGATGCGGCGCGAACAAGCAATAACAGAGTGATTGCGGCGCATGAACTCTATTGATGCTTGCTGCCACCGTGCAAAGCTTTGCGCACATGTCCTCGGGCTTTCCGATCGCAACAGAATGAAATCTTGTGTACATCTTCAGAATAATTAGATTGTGCACCTTTTGTCTGACAACGGACAAACACTCGGAAGAAGGTATTTATTGACCTGTGTTCGAAAACTAGTGGAACCCAGTAGCTTGATATCCAATTTAAGAGACTGCCACGCTTCTACTCCTCTCTACTGAATTGATTTCTTTCCGATATTTGTATTTACTGATGGTTTAAAGAAATTTTGATTAGAGCGAATTCGTGTATTGTAACTATGCGATGTTGTTAGATATTTAAATAGGTTGTCAAAATTTTTCGGCAATGTTTTATGATGGAACGAGTGAATGATTGTACTTAAGGTCAGTTTTATCATATTATCCAATGTTAAAATTTGGAGGGATTTGTATAAACCTGAAGCTTGAGTCCGCTGATCACTGTGGGTCATCAGTTGAACGATTTTATTCTCAGTTGAGCGATTGTAGGATTATAATCTTTTTGAGTGATGTTTTAGAGGCATTACTCGAGCAAGCCAGTCCATATGAAAGATGTGGATGAACTAGAGCATAGTAGACAGTTTTAAGAGTGGAGATAGGTGAAAACGCCCGCAACTTAAGTAGAGCGTACGAAGCACATGGAAGTTTTTTACACACATGATCTATTTGCTGTTGCCACTTCAATTGGTTATCAATAAGGACTCCAAGGTATTTAACTTGGTTCACTTCTTCAACTGCTCCAGAGACAACATTAATCTCAATTTTTTGAAGTTCGTGACTCCTGGTTAGAACCATAAATTTTGTTTTACTACAATTTGAGGTAAGTTTATTGGATATCAACCAGTCATCGCCATGTTTTATTTCGCCATTTACAGCAGCTTGTAGTGTACTCATGCAGTTAGATTTTTGAAAAAGGCAAGTGTCACATGCAAATAATACAGTTTGGAAGGCAGAGGCTTGAGGTAGATCATTTATATAGAGTAAGAATAGCAGAGGGCCAAGAATCGATCATTGTGGGACACCACATGTTATATTAATGCGTGATGACTCTGTTTCTCCAAATTTTGTAAATTGACGCCTATTTGAAAGGTAGCTATGGAAAACGTCACTAGTCACGCCACGTACTCCGTACTTTTGCAATTTGCACAGTAAGATCTCATGATTGACAGTGTCGAAAGCTTTGCTTAAATCAAGGAAAACTGCAACTACATGCTCTTTATTATCTAACGCCTGAACGAATTTTTCATGTAAATAATTAATTGCATGCTGAGTGGAATGAGCTGGTCGAAAACCTAGCTGAAAGTTTGATAGGATGTTGTTTTCTCCTAGAAAGAATGAAAGCCTAACATGCACCAATCTTTCAAAGACTTTTGCAATGTGCGATAGTATAGATATTGGACGATAATTGTTGGAAAGGGTCTTATCACCAGATTTAAACAACGGAGTGACTCGGGCCATCTTAAGAACATCTGAAAAAACTCCAAGTACAAAAGACTCATTTATCAGTTTTTCTAACCAGGGTTCTATTACGAGCCTGCCATTCTTTAATACAAGAACCGGAATGTCATCCGGACTTGTGGTATTGTCAGTGTCCAAATTATTTATGAAGCTTCTGATTTTATCTTCACAGACTGGTTGGAGAAAAAACGATTCGCACTGGTTGATGTCAGACATATAATGGTTGAACCTAAAATTTGATAAAGGAAGTAGAGCCGCCATTTTTGGTGCAACAGACGCAAAAAAACTTGTTGAACTCGTTACATATATTTGTTACTTTTTGGTTGTCTTGAGTTATTGCAACTTTTGGTATGGATGAGCACTCTTTTTACCAATAATATCATGTATAGTTGCCCATATCTTGCTAGAATTTTTTTGACAAGCGGAAAAAAGATATTGGTAATAGTTTTGCTTGGCTTTGTATTTTATCCGTGTGAGTAAATTGCGATATTTTTTGTATGCATTCGTAGCAGAGGGGATGCGATTTTTGCAGATTTTAGAAAAGAGCCTATTTTTATGACGGATTGAAACCACCATGGTTTTTGGGCAAGTTTTCGTTCGCGTCTGGACTGCCTGATACGAGTTGCATTTTTATCTAGTAGGTTTTTTAAGGTACTAACGAGGGTATCAAACTTTTTGGTTTACACTCATGCCACTGTGGGAGAGTTTATTTTGGAGAACGTCATATAATTCGTTGTTGAATTGCTCAAAATCAATTTTGTTTAAATGCCTTCGAAATTTGTACGATGCTGATGAGTATGGAGGAATGTAGGAACGAATCAAGACAAAGGTTAGAAGGTGATCACTTATATCGCTTTCCAAAATGCCACTCGCAATGGGAGTAGTTAAGTTATTTGTGTACAACTGGTCGAGCAAGGTAGCTGACAATTCCCCCAACTGTGTAGGTTTGCCAATTAAGCAAAATGAACCAGAGCTAATGACAGAGTTTAAGTATGATGCAATCTTATGGTCTGCATCACATTGTAACAAATTTATCTTATAGTCACCACAAGCATAACACACCTTTTTGTTTTTGTTTATTTTGAGAATATTTTCTTGAAATGCTTCTTGGAACTCACTATGATCATGTTGCGGATGTCTGTAAACTACACCAATGACGATGCCCTTTTTGTCTGGATTATTGATTTCAATCCAAAGATTTTCACATGCAGACACAAAAATCTTCAGATCATCTCTGACAAAGCAGATGTTAGATTGTAAACACAAATAACACAGGCATGGGCGTCCGCAAAAATTTTTCCAGGGTAGGCAAAGTCGACATTTTGGTTGTCCATTTCAGGCTGCTGACGATATAAGTGCAAATAGACGTTCACATAACGCTTTACACTTGTTACACGAACAAAGAAAATGACCCACGTTGCTGCAACAGTCCCACAAATGCGCTTTGATGGCAGCAGTGTTTCTTTTCGCACCGTATAAAACTCGCTGGCAGCAATATTTCTTTTCAGTTTTCACATCGTATGTTTCTTTTCACACCGTGACTTATTGCTATCAGCAGTCGCTGCCTCGCTGCATTACCTGCCACAGATGTCTGCGTTCAACGGTCACATGCAGCAAAACGCCTACTGCCGTAACTTAGTGAACCTTTGTTGCCATGTTATTATTACGCTATAAAGGCTAGTTTGAAAACTATCCTCCCCAAGTTTCGCAACCTGCCTCTGCAGGCAATGTAGCGGATTTAGTGAACTGCAAGCTCATCAGTCATCACTGCATGATACCCAAACAGTGAAACCGGCTCTTGTGCGGTGTGAGTGTCATACCGGCAAATGAAACTGTCATTGCAAGAATTAAGTCAATTAAGCTGCTGACTAGGTGTTCTAAAAATTTTTGTTCTTAGACCCAATTTCCAAGTGGTAGCAAATGCCCATTTCCCCCTTCCCATGAACACAATGCGATGACAAACACTGAAACAGCGCACCAGCTGTAACTACTTTCACTTATTATCAAATGTCAATACGGTAGTGGGAAGAAAATGAAGATATTTTAATAACAGGTTCTGAAGTAAATGGCTAGAAACGTCGGATGGAGATGCTCAGTGGCGCTCAAAAGCATGTAAATTGTTTCGACCAAGGTATCAAATGCTTTTGCGAGATATTTTTAACTTGAGACGAACAACCGTTTGTTTTCAGTGAATTCAAATCATGATTTGATAGTTGGCGTAAATTATAAAATCAATTTAATTATGTATTACTATTTGTCTTGCGCATATCCTCAACATGGAGGCAGGCCCGCCGGCCTTAAATCTTCTTGGTTGTTGTTTATGGTTTCGTGGATTCCCATAAAGACTCGTCCCCCTCCCTGGGATGCAGTGCTAGCAAAAAAGGTGTGGGAACGCACCAAAAAACTTGCCATTTCAAAACAGCTTCAGACGCATTTTAAAGCAAAACTTGAAAAAGGTCTGGGAACGTCGTTCCCACGCATTCTTGCCCCAATACACCTTAGATTCCCTTTATGTACGCACTTCGATTTTCATTGCGCGCTCCATCAGTAATCAGTAATTCATATAGGCGCGCTCATGCGCACAGATCAAAGCAAACGCTGCAAGGGGTCGTGCAATATCAAGTTGATTAGAAGAACAATCAGATGAGAGAAATAAAGAAATGCTCGACCACAGGCCAATTCCCAAATCACGCGAAGCTTAAAAATTTTGATGCTGATCTTGGATGAGCGTAGCCGAAGTTTCGTCCAAGTATTCCACGTTTTAAAAATGCAAAAGCAGCTTGGTGACAATTTGACAACAGGAAAACTCCATGAGAGATTGTTTTAAATGTCAACAGATGTTATAATTTCGCTGCGTTATGTTGTCGCCGAAGCATTTTTTCTAAACTTAATGTCGCCCAAGCCAATGTCATCCAATTACTTCCTGTCGATTTAAACGTCAACGAAAGCCGGCGTCGCTCCAAACTATTGTGCAAGACAAAATATTTTGGAAGTAGTTTACTACACGCCCTTGATATGATGAAAAAATCGTAATGAGCAGTAATGGGCTACCGAAAACAAGTCAATAGTACTTTGCGTTGAGATTTTAACATTCGCAATTCCTAAAAACATTTCCTCCAAAACTGACATCCATGTTGTAACTGATTAATGAAACTCTTGATGCAGAATATCGTGGGATCATAAACGACTGCTGTTTTTCCACTCAAAAACATTCGCACCATCTCGTGCTAAAAATAGATATCACTTTCCTTTCAGCAAAAGTGAGGAGCGTTTACACACTTGCATCGTGCGTTCCGTGGTGTTGACCGCGATAAGCATCATTTTCAACATCATCGATGTCATCGCGGAGACAGCGATCTCGTCGCGCAACAAGGAAAGATGGACGATCCTGATCTCCCACCAAGTCAACGTTGTTGTCAATTTACTGTGCATGATCTGCTGCTTAGGTCACTGGAAAAAGATCCTGTTGCCCGGATTTTCGTCTGCGGAATCTGAAGGAGACCAGGAAGAAGAAGAAATGAACAGGGCACAACTGTGATCTTGAATTTTTGCATGTCAGCATTTCTTGATCAAGTGGCACTATACGTGATGGAAAAATATAACACAGTGCAACTCCTAGGCTAACAACGGCCTAGACCAGTGGCTCTTAACGTTTTTTGTCTCTTTCACCCTTTAACAAAATTAAAACATGATTTTACCCTCAACAGTCTAGAGTGCCTCAGTGCATGACTTTTCTGGAAAGGGGCCCGGACAAGTTGTCCTGGAAAAACGTTGTAAACTTACATTGACATACACTGGTGCAGGAGGCAGGTGTGTAGGGTTGCAAGTGCACCCCCAAAACTTTTGATTCGGTGAAAATCCGGGCAAAATCGTTGGAAATTTGGGCAACATTTGTGAAAAGGTTCGCAACATCGCTGTATGTGCTTTGACATTGTGAAAATGGCACCCAAAATCAAAGTGCAGACTATTTTGTTGTTTTTTGGAGGTCATGTTTTTTGTTCTTTTCGGACAAGTTTGAGGGAATTTGTGCAAAAATGGTACTTGTATTGTGCTTTGATTTCAAAACATGCACCCAACATAAGTAACGTAGTCGTTTTTTGTTTGCTTTTTTTGAGGTCATTTTCTTTGGAAATTTTTCGAGCACGTTTAGGGAAATTTGGGTAAAAATCCTTCGCACCCCCAGAAATTTGCCTGCTCCTACGCGTATGCTGAGAAACATGTCTTTTTGTACTTACTGCTGGACCAATTTTAGGGTTATCCTTGGACGAAAATATCTGTATGTGAGATGAAACTTTAATAAAATGCTCTTACATGCAAGCATGAATACTTCTGAGATGTGATAAGAAGTGGCTCGCTAAGTTGTTGAAATTCTGAAAACAATTTCATATGAACCGGCATATCACCGAATCACATAGGCGTAGCCAGGGAACAGGCAGCCATGCACCCCCAAAATTTTTAGGATGTGCAGTGATTTTGTGCTTTGAGAAGCGGTGTCTCAAACAAAAATGCTGTTGCTCGCCTAAAATCAAACATTTTGGACTCCCAAATCTGTGGCCCACAAAAAATTTTGTGCTGGCTCATTGCAGAGGCAATGAAAGAAAGGAAGATAAAAGCAGCGTAGGAAAGTGAAATAAAGCGTGTCCGCCGATCAATAAAGAAATTATCGTTGAAAAGAATAGCACCAAGATCGAGGAATCAGATAATGAATCACTCAGTTCCTTGAAAGATCAAGATCTGCACAATTCTCCGGTATCTCCTGTACAACCTGCTGAACAAGCTACATCATCGTCTACCTTGGCCAAGCAGTGTGATTCAAATTCCAAGACGATGCACGACAGCCCTAATGTTAGTACACACGGAGAAAAATCGGATATTTTCATTTGTTGTAAGCATTTTCCGATGTTAATGCCGCACTATACGACTGATGGGTTTTTGTGACTGGTCTAATGCTAGTGTGTGCTTAGCTGAGCATGAAAAGTCTAGTTGACAGGGGCAAGTGTTCAATTTACAGTATTTAAGGCAGTGGTTCCCAACGTGGGCGGTGCGAAACTCTAGGGGGGCGGTGAAGCAGAAATGGGTGGTTGGGGGGCGATAGGAGACCCAGTTAATAATTACATTTCTGTTGTCTTACTAACCTCGAGTGACCAATTGTCATAAAAACAGTATGATCAACAATCATGTATGCATATAATCTGTAAACAAAAACTTAACGTTTTGGAAACAAAACAGTGCTAAAACGCTAGGAGATAAATTGATGAACTGCAGTTTCCATCACTTAAGGTAAGCTGCACAGTAAAACTGTCCTCGTCTATAATGAAATGATTATGACTGGAATTTTCGTCAGCTGTGCTTCTTGGCACGGGTAAGCTGCTACTTAATAATGCCCGTTTCATTACAGTGACTATCACCGGTCAGATGTGAGAATGCACGCTTGCACATACTGTAGAATCAGCCAGTAACCAAAAGCGTGAGCTAATTTTGGATGGAGGGGTTTAATGATCACAAATATAATAATAACCTTGTAGGGGTTCAATTAGAAAGTAGAAAGGCAATTTATATTTTACAGATAGTGTTAGGTGCCAACAAGAATAAGTTACCTAAAGGGAATCGAAAAAATTCCGGAAAACAGAAGTGTGTTTCAGAACGCACTTTGGCTTGAGTAGCGCCAAGGAAATCCAGGGGGAGAGAGAGATGGTCGAGCCAGTGGACGACTGCAAGTGTCACAGTTAAGTTCAAATACTTTTAAAATATGTAAATTGAATTGAATCCTGCACTGCTCCGAGCTCAAAATTTATAAAAATGTGGCAGAGTATTGATGGATTGATCATAGGACACCAAAGGGTTTAGAAGTGTTCTGCTAAGTTTAGGCAATGTGGTGCACTCGGATAATGATAAAGAGAGTGTGTACGCCTGTTGCTGCACACAGAAGGCGGCTGTCAAAGGATGTCACAGATACATAGACCTACCACACGTCCCGGTTTGGCCGGGACTGTCCCGGTTTAAACGTGTGTCCCGGTGTCCCGTCCCGGTTAACAAAACGTCCCGGAATTTCACTTCAGTGAAATTATCAAAATTAACTTCAGCTTGATGATGCATTGTTATGACATTATTCCCCTCAATGGCCATATGTTCAATTGGGGGGTTATTGTTGCATCATTTTTCCATTGGCTTCAATGGAACTACAGCAACTGCTACAGTTAGAAGCCAGTTTGTATGCTTTGAGAAGGCAGGATAACGTTCAAATTTTCCCTTTTAATCTAATTGCAATATTTTATATGCATTCTCAGACAATCTTAAAACAAATAAATAAGGTATAAATTTGCCCAGGTCAGGCCTTCGGCCGCTCGTCAGGTTATTTCATTCATGGTTTTGAATTTGTCCCGGTTTAAGCCTAAGAAATTATGGTAAGTCTACAGATACAGTATCTTGGCTGTCACAGTCCACAGATATCTTCACGAAGTTCAATGAGATTAATTTGCAATATCAAGGGAATGATGTGAACCTCATTAAAGCTAAATCAGCAATCTCCACCTTCTTGTCCAAGTTTAATGCCATTCAAATGAAATCGAGCCCGTCAAGAACTCTTAACAGTTTCCAACTGCTAAATGAGTTAATTTACTAAATTAAGTTTTATAGTGAAATGCATCTTGTTTTAATCATTTTCAAACAAACCAAACATACAATACGAAAAAATTGTGTTTATGTTCGCTAGGTACGGTATGGGGCGATAGAAATTCGTTTGTCAGAAAAGGGGGCGTTAGCAAAAAAAGATTGGGAAACACTGATTTAAGGCTTAGCAAAGACTAACGTAGGGTTGTTCCCTGGATTCAATTAATCAGCAGCGAAGCAGTGAAAGCTCTGTTCCGCTCGTTTGCCTGCGTCTACTAATGAAACACGGTGAAAGGGAAAATGACGAAAGCTCTGTTCCAGAGGATATTGTCAGTGACAGTGATCCGGCTTTGCCGCGCCGGTCTACACGTAGACGCAAACCCCCTGGTCGGTGTGGTTTTAATGTCGCTTCAATTTGAATGGGGGAGATTGTAGAAATTCGTGTGTTGCTGCCCCGCCACCTTAATGTCTTTATCGCGGAACGTTGATTGCTGCCACGACAGATCGGGGCAGTTGGTATTTCACGGCGAGTGTTGAGCGGGCCGTCCTTTTGTTGTCGCTACCAGCCCTTGGTTTAGTGATCACGTTCGCTTCGGCACTGGCAGATCGAGAGTTCGACCGGATCTCAAATTCGTACTGTAGCCTTCTTACCAGGCGCACGGTGTGCAGAAGAGCTGCAGGGAATACACCGCGAACACAAAAACAAACCAAGTAAAATGAAACGAGAAATTGTACAAAATGCTTTCGTGGCGCTACAAGACCACTGCAGTTATAAAGTGCCAACAACAAAGCAAAAAATAAGTTGTTGTCGGTTGTACGTGTTCTTGACCTTGTTCTTTGTTTTTGCAGATGGCAACTGCGATTTTATTTTGATCAAAGGCTAGCGTGCCAGAGTCGCCTCGTAGGTTTCTTGTGTCACAAGTTGCGGTGGCAAAATTATTTCAGTGTCTCCTTGCTTATTGATGTAGTTAAAGGACGCATGATTTAGGATCATACTTCTCCAAAAAAAAATTGTGTTGTCATGTATATCATGTACATACAGGTCAACTCCAATCACTGGGCAACGAATTTTTGGTCTTTTTTTTTTAATTTTGATTTTTTGGTGTTTCTTGATGTTTTTTGGTGCACTGAGTCCGAAAATGACGTTAGTTTTTTCGTAGTGTCAGCCGTTTTTCTGTAATTTGAAAATTCCTGAGCTTTGGAAATGACATAATTTTCCTGGGATGCAATATGCTTTAGATAAACTTCAACAAGTTTTTATGAAAACGCAACTTGGCATGTCAGTTTGTTTAATCAAAATCCTATCAGACACCAAAGAATCACTTGGTACTGTTATCTAGTCCTCCCTCGCCCCTACTGGCGTGTGAGCCAGCTGGTGGCGAGATCTGGGTTTTGGAAACATTGCCTGCACACGCTTGATAGCTTCACTGTCTGATTTCAATGCTTTTACGAACTGCTTTGCAAGACCAAGCTTTTTGTGGAGTGTTGGCAACAAAATCTTTTCTCTCTGAACTAGAGGTTGACGATTCACATTGTATGCACCAGGAGTTAATTCTTCTCTGAGGGGCACAACTTTCTTGAGTAATGCTGTTCATCAGCTCTGCTATTCCAAAGACAGAGAAAGCAGGAATATTTTGTATACTCCCCTTGTTGACCGAGTAGGAAGGCACAATGTGGCACTGGAGCAATTGAGGATGGTATGCTGGGGTAAACAATACTTTTTTTGTCTTTGCTTTTTCTGTAGTGGGACACATCTAACATGCAAAAATAGCAGTCGGTTAGATGGTTAGTAGGCTCCCGCCAAATTCTAGGAATTGCAAATGGCATACACTTTATTTTTCCTCGTAACCATCCTTCCAAGGTTGACCGACAAATTCTACAGCAAACATGAGGAGCCCATGTTTTGCCTTGGTCTCCGACAGGCATGACAAAGTAAGAACTATATGCAGAGACAAGTTTCGTTCCGGGAGAAATCTTGTGCTTTTGTTGCTTGATACCTATGTAGTATCCACATATATAGCAAAATGAATCTGGTGACAGACGAAATTTTCTTTTCGATGACATATTCTAGCTAAGAACAAAGTAGTATTATATCTGAAAAACACAGCTAGATTGTGAGCTTGGTACTTCTACAAAATTAGCCGTTGTTGAGCAAAACCTTTTCACTATTTAAGCTACTTCACTGTTTGTAGGCAATCCTTCACTGTCATGACATAACTCTTAACACCTTCACAGCCTTAGGTTTCTGGAATTTTCGGAAAAAAACGCCTAAACGCACGTGACTTTGCGCGGGAATTTCTCCGGTCCGGTATGCTTTACAGACCCGGTAAATGTCTCAAAACACGCGGCCAGTCTAGTAGATTGCACTCGAAAAAACATTTTTTGCTTGAGGTTCGGGTTGTCTGTGAGTGACGTCATAAGTGGAGGACTTTTAGGCCACCTTGGCCCACTTTGCCTGGCCCTGGGCGCCAACCGTTAGGTGGTAGTATTTCGCTGAAGTTTTTACTGGAAACTAGGCTACAATCTGAGTCTTTTGATACTTTGGATGACCTGCTGGGGTTTCAGGTTCAAAAGTTGTGACGCAAGTTAGTAAAAATATTTGACTAATTAGATATTCAGAGAAAAATATATATAATATTGCAAATATCTTGAAAAATACTGACAGCTGGAGAAAGAAGACGCCAAATTCGGATTCAGCGGCCAAAAATTATCCAGAAAACATCCCAACCTCGACATAAAAAATTTTTTGTTGCGTAGTGATAATTTGCCGTCCTTTTTGATATTCATATTTCATATTGGCCATAAACATCTTCATCACAAAAGTCTTAGCACGGTTGAATGAGCACAATGATGTCATAAGACCCTGCCCCAAGGGACCCCCGCCTAGGTCTTGCATTGGTCCCCGCATTAGGTAGGGCCGGCCCTGTTTGCATGCATTTACAAAATAATGAAAATGCTTTGAATAAGTAGTGGGCTAAGATTGTTTATATTTTTCTGTTAATTTCAAAACAAGCTCGGAGTCAGATTAGGTTTGCAAAAAACAAGATTGGATTTGGAGATCTTCACCAGATCAACTTTTACTTCACAAACGGTCTCTGTAATTTCAGTCAAAGTGTAACCGAGAATTTGAATTAGGGCTGCTTTACTTGAAACGACTGTGCAAGCATGAGTGATTGTTTCAAAGCCATGATCAACTTTACCTTAAAACTAAAATCAAAACTGTGTTTGTTGAAGAAGTTCATTCATTAAGGAAATGACGGCTCACTCTCTGGTTTCACCAATGATGTGATCGAGATATATTTCTCAAATCGAGATCAATTCAAACCAAAGTCTTTTATTAATTGTTTCCGAGTCAATTAAAAAAAATTTCTTTGAGTCATTTTAAGTCAACCGACTGTTCGCTTGATTCATTTCTGATGCAAAAACTTTAGTTCGATTAGTTCATTTTTTGGACTTAATACCTAATTCCGTAATTCTAGTACAGTATGTTTAAACTTCATTGTCTTGTGCGATTTAACCATTGGTGTTGATCATTGTAATAAAGCTGAGAATTTATTAGCTAACGCAATCGTCACTTCCTTGCCAGTTCAACAAACGTAAATATGCAGATCAGTTACCCAGTAGTAAGAATTCAAATTTCGTAGGAGACGAAGTCATCCCCGAACCCGATGGCTTCCAGTACGAACGAACGAGTAAGAAGCACGCCTGACCAATTTGTTTGCCTGGCATTAAGCGTTATATTATGGGAGAAATTGGAGATTTACAAACGCATCAGACGATTGAAGTGAGCAGATAAGAAAGTTGTATGAAGATGTGCATCGTTTAACAAAAGCATACAAATTGTATATAATCAAAGCATCAAATGTCCTGACGAAATAAGTAACTTGATGTGAGTCAACACTTACGTTCCTACGGATGTAATGCAAAATTCGATGGGCACTGTTAGTCAATCGGTGGACAATCCCTCCTCGCACAGGATCATCGTGCATAGAGCTGCTGTATAGTCTTACAAGTTGTCATTTTTGCCACTTGACATCATTAATAACAAAGCCGCAAACTGAGTAAGATACAGATAGCTTACTTACTAAAATTCTCGAGAATGTTTTAAAGTTTAAACAGGTGCGTGCGGTTGGGCAAATCTTTTGTGTGACGTAATTAGCCATACGCTAACCGTTGTCGATCACAAGTAAACAAAATTTCCAGAATGACCATGTTTTAAAGTTTCGGATGTAATAAAAACGACAGCAAAGAGATCAGATTCAAATAACATGCAAAAATTTGACATATGCAAGTTTGCCAAAGTCTTACAGTCAAGCTGCTACCTTTTTTAACACGATGTTACTTGGGCATTCGTACACAAAGTAAGGCATAAGGTGATAATCAAATAAAAGTCAAACAATTTCAATTAAATAAGTCAAAAAACTAATGGCAAAATGCTTGTTAGCCTGTAACAGATATTGCGTATTTGGTGGAAGATTTGTTTGAGTTACCTCGCGTAGGCGCACTCGACTAAATACGAGTATGTCGTGGCAAAGTTAATTAGCAACGTTTACATTGACCATTTTCGTCAATCACTATTTGTTTGTTTAGAGATCAATAAACCGTAAAACAGGGTTGTTAGGACATCGGTATGATTTAAGCTTCAAGTCACTTGCGTTCGTAAAACGTGGAGCGTGGCTGTTTCTTGCTTGTTCTGAGAGCAGCAAAAATCATCTTGAGAGCAGCAAAATTTGTCCTGCTGGTTACTGTAGGTTTAAAAGTTATCCTCTTAGTTATTTCTTCTGACTGTCGAGATTTCGAAACCATTATGCTTGCCAATTATGAGAATGAATCCTGCTGGTTAGTTCTGACTCATTGACCCCTTTGGTAGGAAAACAGTAATTACCTTAGGTAGTAATCACATTTGGTGGTCTTTGCGTCATACCAGAAAATGTTCGTGAATTTTTGCATTTTGTACGGTGCGTTTTGATGCTATGGTAGTTATTGATAGATAAAAACTAACCAAGTGAATTTTTACAAACTTGTTTTCTCTTCGCTTATCTAGTGAGAGGAATCAATCAATCGCGAGTTGAATGATAAGGTATTATCTTGATTTAGTGAAATTTTTCACGGTGCACTTGATTTGTTGAAAGTACTCTTGGCAAACTTTGCCATTCTGTGTTTGGCAGGGTTGATTAAGTGGCTTTCGGGGTTGTTGCGAATACGGTCTTCATCGCAATAAGGGCTATTTTTTCCACCACTGCAGTCATTCTGACCACATCTTTCTGTTTTTGCACCGCAAAGTTTGTCGCTTTGTTCGTAGAAAATCTTTTGTTGCTTTGTTTGATAGATCATTTCCAGATTTTTTTTCTATAGCAAAGGAGTTCTCAAACCTGGGGTACAAGTAACCTACCCCTAGGCGTACATTTGCCTATCTGAAGGGGTACATTTAAGGTTAGCAGTAGAAGAGATAAACACATTCGGGTATTATTTATTGTCAAATATTAGTACATATATCAATGAATATTAATTTCAAAAAAAATTATGCGCTTATTCATGGACTATATCTACGAATAGTCATGACAAAATATTTTGTCATGAGAAATCTTAGGGGAACATGTTTATCTATCGAAATGCTGCAAGCGTGGGTACATGGTAAGAAAAAGATTGGGAATCCCTGTTCTATCGTATAAAGCGATGGTCAGCTTTCAGGTACTCTATTGTACATGACGAGCACACGATTATTTTCTGCTGTGACATGGGCTTTTTTGGTGAAGACATGTTGGCAACTCTACTGCCTGTCTCGTGTTGTTTTGTTGCTTGGTGAATACAAGGTCCGTGAAATCGGACAGTATTTTTCATTTTCTTAACATTTAGAGGTCTTGCAAAATTTTTCTCAGAAACTAAAATTGGTCGATAAAACATGCAAATGGACAGTTTTGACTGTTTCATTCACAGTTTTATTGATTTCAGCCGCAAGGCCCACAAGACATGGATCAGCTCGCACAGAAAACAAAGTAGGAAACTTGCGAATTTTCATCATACTCGAGGCAATTATATACGCTCCAACACCCACGAGACGAAGTTATCGGCAACGTAAATAGAAACAACTTGCAAGAAGCATTTTAACGATCTAGAGTCGTACTTATTCATAAAACAAAACAAGTGATACCTTGCAGCCAGGACACCAAAAAACCTTGCGGTTATCGAGCCGAAGTGCCCCAGCACAATGGAACATCTCAGTGATAGTCAAAAGTTAAAACAAAGACACAATTCCGTATAACGGTGAAACAAGCCTGAGATAAGGACCATGGAAATACTTCAATTACCTATAACTAAATGGCATGCGCCACGTTACAAACCACACGAGCAATCAGAAACGCATGTCAAACGTATGTGTAAACGATAAGACAGATGAAGTGATTATACTTTTCATACAAATGTATTTAGATGTATCCAGTAGTATTTATTTCAGACATCCATTCATATTGCAACAACAAAAGTGATCGGTATTACCTCCTAAAGGCGTTGTGGGATTTATCTTTGAATTGTTGTTCTACATTTGCCCAAAGAGTAGCTCCTCGATGAGAATCTGTTTTTCTGCAAGAAACTTGTATAACATGGTTTTGATTGGTTCATATCTTGTATTATGACAATGAACTTCAGCAGTTTTATGAAACAAATCTTTGAATGATGTTTTTCGTGAATCCAAAGGAAGGTTCGTGCATATGATATGGAATTTTTTTTTTAATTACCATCATGCATTTTTCGCTGATATCATCCGAGGTTAAACCTTATGCCACGTATTTAACTAGAAATTGTTAGGTGTAATAACATGCTCATCTGTCGTGCGACATTGAGTTGTTTCCATGCAGTTGACCAGAGAATTCAATCGCGTTGCTTGATTTTTTCTGCGTAAACGTCTGTCGCACATTCATGTTTTGGTTTCAGCAAACTGTATAGCAATTCTATCCTCTTGTAAACCATGGCTATACGCCGTTGATTTCCGGTTGCTTGTTAATAGTAGCAACACGGTGTTCCGTATTTCTAAATTGAAATAAATCGTGTATTCGCGTGTTATCCTTATTAAAATCAAGGAAATCGACCAATGTGCCGACTGAGAAAATTGCTAGCAAATAATATGTGCATGATCTTCTTCGTCGTTTTAGCCAGCTCTACAATCCACTGCTTGGCCGCACTAGAACTCGGGCAGGTGTTGAGCAGTCACTCGATTGTCTCATCGTCCAGAACAGTCAGGCTGTGCAGTCCATGAGGAGGTCGGTGGGTTGGACATTGGAGGACAACATGGTCGACGATTTGTTCTTCTGCGCCACACTCACGGGCCGCAGAGGAGGCCATGCCCCATTTGTGCAAACAGGAGCTGGTTGTATGCCTGCAAGAATAGGAAGGTTGTGCGCAGGTGTAGGACGCAGGCATCCAGTAACAATTCGCAAGGCGTACTTGATGGCAGGGTCAATGAGGCGAGTATGAGCACTGCGGCACGATACAGGAGAGCAGTATTCTTGCTGTTCAATGGACCAGGGCAAGGGTGGATATTCGCAGCATTCTTGCTCTAGCACTCCAACCAGCGCCAGCAAGCTGCCTCAGGATTGCGACGCATGATGAAAGCTTTTTGCGAAGTGACTCGAGATGTCGGCGATACGTGAGCGACCTGTCCAAAGTTACTCCGTAGTATTTAGGTTCGGAGCAGAAGGGCAGGGTTTTGTTGTTGAGGTTGCCTTTCAGCTCACGTTTAGCTTCCTTGTTGTTGAGCGGAAGCGTTCCCATTTGTGCAAGCAGGGGCGGAAGCGTGTGCTTGATAAAATAATCAACAAAAAAGAAGCGGTGAGGCCTATCCAGCCTTTGGCGCAGCATGGATATCTTATTTTTATATGAAAGAGATCATCGGTCGTTGTGTGGTCAGTAACGTGCTAATGCTTGTTCCAATCCAACATGATTAATCTTCAACTAACTTGCCAGTTTGATGTTCTGTAGTGCAGTGCCGCATTAAGGTAGCGCGGGGCCTGTAGCATTTCGAAAGCGAGGGGCCCCCTAAGTTTCAAAAAAGCTCAACACCTGCTAAATCACAAAGTGTGTGGATAAGGCAACCGTGTTACGATAGCTTTCTCCAGGCCCGTAACCAGATGGGGCTTCGTCCCCCCTTGAAATTTTTTCGCCCCCACTGGAAAAATGTGTTGGGCATAGTCTAAAACTATTAGACACAGTTCAAAAAAATTGTGCTCCTCTCAGGAAGCTCTTCGCCCCTTCTCCTATCCCAAGCTGGTTACGGGCCTGGCTTTCTCTGCATGCTTTCTCTACCTTGCATCGTGACATAACGGTCTTGAGTGTATCATGCTGACCGCCAGTGCAGCCAGATGGTTGTGACCTAAATCTGCTAAATGATGATACAAAAACTGCTAGAATTTGCGAAAAGTCTTGTCACAGATTTTCAGCTAAAAGCACGGAAATTCTGTTTAAAATCTGTTATTTGAACATGATTAAAAGAAACCTATAAAGTTATGCAATTTCATTTTTCGTTTTGCACTCGCTCTCAACAAGCATGGGTTGAAAATGACGGTCTCGGCCAACACACTTTTCGGCCCACAATTTTTTTCAGTCAACATTTTGAGCAACGTAACTGCAGTTTACTTCGTTTTTTTGTATGATACACAGTTCTTGATGATCTCTTTCAAATGGTTGCATGTTTTTATACAGTAGAACAATGCTCAGCAATAAACAATCTGAACATAGCTTCAGCCCTACAACTTTTTAGGTCTGGTCTTTGTAACTTAAAACTTTGCGTTACATTAGGGAGCATGCAAAAACTTCTTTATTCTTAGCTGAGTGCTTTTGCTACCAGTTATGCCTTTTAGGCTCACCATTGTTTCGCTATGATTGCATTAGGCTACAGAAAACTTTGCAAAAGACTTTTCTTGAATCAGCAGGATAGGCAGTAGGACTATAGGCACTGAGCCAACTTAAGTTCTGAATCTTGCAATCATATATGTCGAAATTTTTGGCAGCTTTGGTTTGCCAGGAAGTTTATTACCTGATGTTACTACTCATCAATGTAACTAAACCACTTGGAAATATCGTGTCGTGGGATAAAAACAAATTCTACCAATGTTGTCTTTAACGCAACGCGCTCACTAAGCACACAAGCAAATATCTTAGGCTTCACCAACCGTCTAGTTACTTGTTATTATGATACAATTATCTACTTGAATCAGCTACTTTGCATCATAATAAAATTCCAAATAATTGTAGGCAGCTGGTTGTGCTTCATCCTGATGTTACTGTTACCCAGTTAAAAACGTCATAAAGAAGAGAAGCACATTTTTGATGAAGAAGGTGCAAAAGTTTTCATCATGAAAAACTGTTGAAACAGGTTTGTGGTCAGGAATTTGTTACCTGCTAAACGTACAAAGCGATTGGTAAAACCATGCTAGAAAACCATCTAACTGCTACATTCAAAATTTTACAACTAACAGTGAGAAGTTTCTGCTAGATTTAGCAGCATATCAGCTAAAATGGCAGCACTGCTGATCGCAATCTTATGCCTTTTGTTACTTAAGTGTACAAAAAGATTTAAACAAGAATTTCTGGACACAGACAGCGTTCAAATGAAAACCTTCGCTTACTACACATGGCAAATTTAGCAAAATACTGACTTCTTTGACTGAAAAAATCTTACATATAATGTAATAAATAAAATTTATTATAGAAGACCGCGGGGCCCCCAAAAGCCCGGGGCCCGTGGCAATTGCTACATTTGCTACTATTGTTAATCCGGCACTGCTGTAGTGAATGTTGCACTAAGCATTAATTTAGTCAAGAGTCGCGTTCCACTGAAGTGTTTGCAGGCTTTGAAAAATTGTGGAAGGATTTTAGCATCATGATCTGTGGTGGATGTTAGCACCAACTTTCCATTTGCAGTTGGTCCATCCTTTCTACGTGTTGTGACATTTGTAACGCAATTGATTTTTCAGCAATGCGTTATACTCCTAAGTAAAAAAACTTTATGTCAATTCGTAACACGTATCTAACGTTGAATTTTTCGGGAATATTTTTGTACGACTTTAAAACTGCTTCAACGAAGTTCAGTATTGAAGGAAAATGTCCCTTTTGCATTTATACATCATAAAACCTTACATGAGTGAAACTTACAGTGTACAGCACTCGGTGGAAGACGTTGCTCATATTTCTTTGCATTAGTGTTAGGATAAAATTGAAAATCTTTTCAAAGCAAATGATAATCGTTAACATTCACATTTTTAAACAGACTTGTTTTTTTAGGCTAGTTCCTTTTTCACTAAAACAACCAACAGTATTTACGTAAAATGCTGCCCTGGTTTAATAAATATTTGTTGCCGAGGTTTGAAAGGACATTTCCTACTTTCATATCATCCTGATTTGCCGGGACTCACAATTCAGAGAAATGCTGTTCATTTGCCTATCTTCTGACATCGTAAGCATCTTTTCTGTTTTCTCAAAGGAAGTCACAGACTGCTCATTCTGCATACATACATTTCTACCCCGATTTCCATTATAATCATTAATCATGTTGTAGATTGTAACCTCCTATGTATTTCACGTCGAAAAGGATTGATTTTCCTGAACATGTGAGCCTTTGCTGCAAGATTGTAAAAATATATATGTAGTGCAGCTTGTTTATTTCGAACCTTTTGGATTGATGTAAATTCACTGTTTGTGCTGGGGTAGTGTGGGCTTGTCATCTGCAACTATTGGTTGATAAAAGTCGAAATTCAGGTTTCAGCAGTATGACCTCAATTGCGCAGCAAATGTTTACAACGATAATCTTCTATGTCAAGCAATAAAGTTTCGGAACTGTTGCTTTCTAAAATTTATATTTTCAACACTATGGTAACCGAAATATGTTACAATAAGTTTAGAAGATTGTCTCATTTGCTTCGTCACATTGCTTTTAATGTTCGCCGAACATTGTTACACAAATGATGATTCTATTACAACCTTTGAAGGTGGGCTTTTGACGATCTGGTTGTCTAGGAAGCAAGAATGTTCAAAATTATCGCAAGTTTTGCTGCTGAAAATATAGGCAAAAAAGGGGTCTGATGAGGTGTGGACAGGTCAAAAATTATTATATTGCATGAAGAGGGGTGCTCAGAAAGGCAAATATCTGACAAACTGATGTTCAGAAAGACTGCAATGCGTCAGTCAGTCGCCAGATTCAAGATGTTGGGTAGTTTCCAGAACTTGGGCAGGACTGGTAGGCCCAAACTTACCAGTCAAAGAGATGATCACACGATAAAAGAAGATGGTTGTAAGCTCACCCACCACTTTGAGCAAAATTTTGTTCAGATTTGTTGCTAACAGGTACAGATGTCAGTACATCTGCCGTTAAACGTCGTTTCAGTGAATACTTTGGGCTCAGAGCCTACAAACTTGCCAGAAAACTCAGGCTTTCACCTACCATGAAAACTGAGACAACTATCTTTGCAAACCCTCACCTCGGTTGGACCACTGAAACGTGGAGGAAGGTATTGTTTCTGGATAGCAGTCTTGCCTGAACTTCAGTTTTTCAGATATTTGTCTTTCTGAGTACCCCTCTTCATGCAATATAAAAATTTTTGGCGTGTCCACACCTGAAAACAGACTTTAGTGCCCATATTTTCAGTAGCAAATTTTGCTATAATTTTGAACATTGTTGCTTCCAAGTCAACAAGATCGTTACAAAGTGCACTCCTAAAGGTTGTAATAGAAGCATCAGTTGTGTAACAATGTTCGGCAAACATAAAAAGCAATGTGACGAAGCAAATGAGACATCCTTCCAAACTTGTTGTGAAAATCCAGATTTTGGGCAGGTGGCCTTAAACTTTTGAGCGCGACTGTATGTGTAACAATTCTGTGATATTTTTCTTCTGTGATAGTGATGCTGTTTCGTACTGGATGGGTAGCTGCAAGAACAAACTGAAAAATGCCGCATAGCGCTTGTTCATTGTCGCGACGAGTCGTCATTGAGACAACCAGAAAGTTTGCGTTTTGCAAACGTAACACTTGGCAACACATTTTTGGTCTTGTTTTTTTTATTTTGATTTTTTGGTGTTTCTTGATGTTTTTTGGTGCGCTGAGTCCGAAAATGACGTTAGTTTTTTCGTAGTGTCAGCCGTTTTTCTGTAATTTGAAAATTCCTGAACTTTGGAAATGACATAATTTTCCTGGGATGCAATATGCTTTAGATAAACTTCAACAAGTTTTTATG
>Ga0210059_1003937_pt1 | contig 23908 bp, 24 predicted proteins | sample Ectturendosymbi2_FD_188042 | JGI IMG/M metagenome (GOLD analysis project Ga0210059, IMG submission 188042) | Ecteinascidia turbinata endosymbiont from Florida, USA - Sample 2 (SPAdes) (version 2) | ecosystem: Host-associated > Tunicates > Ascidians > Unclassified | place: Key West, Florida...
TGCTTTTGATATTGTTCTGTATATGAGTGTTCTGAATTTGGTTGACAACTTTGAATTGGTTTTGTCATGCACTCAAAGTCTGCATAAACCGCAATGGGAACTCTCATCGAATGCTTGTGGTTTTTAAACTCGAGAGTTGAACCTTTTTCAGGCATCGTAATTTTCACAAAGTCATGTTTTCTGCAATATTCTCGATGTCTGTTTAATACTTCCTTCTTTGTGACAGAATTCAAACATCTCAAATAGAAAAACCTTTTTTATGTGTGATTTGTCATCTGACTCAACAAAAGCCTTGATAAATCATTAATTAAGACGTAATGTTTGTCTTCAAGCAACAGAAGATTTACTTCACGTTCTCTTTAGGTCATCTCTGAAATCCTCAGTGGATGAATATTTTTTTCTTCATAATCGAGAACATTCACCGAAATTTTAGGATTTTGTTTTTCAAATTTATCAATCCCTTTACAACTCACTGGAAATGCTATTCCATCAAAATTGAATGTTTCTGCTTGTTCTTCCAATTGCTTTGTTATTCGTTCAGGATGAATTTTTACAAGATTCAAAGCTCTTGCAATACTCCATTTGAAGCATTGATTGTCCTCTTTGTTTTTCGTTTCACTTTGAAACTGCATGTTCACCAGAGCTTTTTTATTTGCAAGAAATTTTGGAGTCGGAAGTCAGAACCCACGAACCACCTTTCAAAGGCTTATACTTCTCAGTGTGAATATCAAGACTCACAATCGAGTGAAATGTCCAGCCAGACCTGTTCATTTGAAAAACTGACATGTTTTCTAAAATTTGTTCAACAATATCTATCCACAATTCGTCCAAGTTAGTCGCCCTGAGGATAATCCCTGTTTTTGACTTAAAATTTCTCACTTCAAGAATAGATTGAGCATCTGCAGTTGGGAGAATTCGTTCCATTCTTGCTCTCAAAACAAGTCTTACCTTTGTCTGTGGTTTAAATTTTTCCAAAGCTTTTTGTTTGACTGCTGACAAAAACGTCTTGGGATCAAACTTTCGATTTTTAGTGCTTTGATTGTATGGTGTGTTGTGAATCCCTTCAAAACTGATTTTTTACTTTCTTCAAACTTTAATTGTTGTTTCGGAAGCAACCTCATGATTTTTTTGCTTGAAGGTATCAAAAGCACTGTTGATTGGTCTTTTCACAGGTTCAGGAACAAATCTTGTCAACCAATCAAGCCATCCTCTCAGTTTTTGTGTTACACCTTCTCTTCTTGGTGGAGGGGGAACATATTGTGTTGGTTGAAGTGGTTGTTGACTCATTTCTGGAATGTCATCGTCAAGCAAACTTCTTGTGGTTCCACTTCCCATGATTTCTTCATTAATAATCCTTGGAAGATGATTTCTCAGAAGCGTCTTCAGATCTTCTTTTCGAAGTTTTGAATAACCTCGAATATTATTCCGTTTTGCAACATCTTTCAAATATTTTAACGTAACCATTCATTATATGGTACAATTTTTATTGAACTTACAAAATTTTATCAAGACCAACAAAAAAATTCTCTCTCCCATGAATGGGAGAGAGAATTCTTGTGGAAATAACAAATTAATATCAATTATTGTAATTTTTTTATTCTCCCAAACTCTTCCATTGTTGTATATGAAACAAATTTTTGTTTTCCCAAAATACTTGGAAGCTTCTGATAAAGTTGGAAAATATTTTGTTTCATTTGTTTCAAGGAAAACAACCTCAACTGATTTTTTAGCAATTCTTCCAGAACCAGGTTTTCGTTTCACACCTTTCTGAAGTTCAAGAGCTTTGTCGGTCAACCCTTTTTCTTCTATGATTTTCCACATTTGTTTACGATTCGCATGAGTGAGCCTCTGGTATTTTCTTTCAATACTGAAATCATCGTTGGTCTCGAGATTTTCATTTATATTATGATAAATTTTTTAAACTTAATATTCAACACGCATTTTCTGTCCATCGCTCTGGAAAATGAGACTTTAATCACTGATGACAACTGCAAAAGCTTCTATGTTTGCTGCTACGTTTGCTAAGAGCTGAGCCTTTATCTGAATGTCAGTCACAGAGTTTTTGAGTTTTACACTCTGTTTTGTGACTTCAAAGACAAACATTGGGAACAGCTCTTTGAAATCCGAGGGTTGAATGTTTGGAGAAGAAATCAACTCTTCAACATTGTAAAACTTTGTTCGGAATGCCGCAGCAACACAAACATGTTATTGAGATTACAGTGATCGATAATTGATGGGTTGTGTTGCTGGTCTCCAGATTTATCCGTCTGAAACGCCACGATTATCCAGTGAGGCTTCTCCGGGGCTGATTCTACCGACAATTGCCAGGTGAAATTTCTCGTTTGCGGGACTGGGATCGAGTCGCATTGAATCATTCGGTAACCAACTGGGAGACTTGATTTTGATTCAATTGTTTTGTAGAGAGCAAGTTTTTCTTGCAAATTTGGAGTCACATGTGACATATACCAAGACAGTTTTGTCAAAACAACCTTCCCTTCATCAGGTTCTGCAATTGCTGGCAGATTGTTTTCAGGACCTGCTGCCACTGCTTCAGTTTTAAAAAGTATGTCATTATCACCCTTGCTCACAAGGGTGACTTGATGTTTGAAACCGTAAACGACTTTTTCATAGTCATCACAGAATCCAAAGATGTGTTTCAGTGGAACTCTGAATGAAAATGTTCCGTTTGAGTCGGGTTTTTGAATAATATACTGTTGTCGAATTCCAAAACCTGCGTTATTTTCAAGATGAGTTGTTGTGCCAGCGTCTTTATACCACAATTGGTTCAGGCCTGTGCTTTTTTGAAAATCATCTGGAAATTTCAACAGCTCAAGCATCGTTGTTGCTTGTCCAGGTTGAAACAGACTTTCAATCTCTTGCACTGAAAGTTGGTATTTTATGTTGCTGAAAAGATGCATCATGGCATTGTTTGTTAGCGTGATGACGTCATCATCACCGTAAACAGCGTCGTCGGCGTTTTTCACCAACTTACCGTCAAAAAACAGATAACTTTCACTCGGATGTGTGAACAAGTCTTGCGTTTCAGTTATTTATCCCAATTTACCCCAGTCTGTTCAGGTCAGTGCCAGTTATTGGCTCGTAACTGTGATCTCCATATTCTTCGATTGATTCATCAATTTCAGGTTTTTGAGTAATGTTAAGAATGCCCATTTGCTATAGGCATTTTTTTGTTTTCACTTTGAAAATCAGGTATATCACTTAGTTTATAACTCAATTCACTGTTGAAATATTTGAGTTGTTCAATTTCTACTTTTAGTTCAAAGATTTCGTCTTTGAGGGCTACAAGCTTTTCATAAACATACTTGATTAGTTCAGAATTGTTCATTTATTATATGTATTATTTGTTTAACCGTCTGACAAGGTCTTGAATCTGGATCACGCGCTGCACCGAACCGGCAATCAAGTTGTTCAAATTTGGTGTTATCACCTGCAGCAATGCCTTCTGAGGTGTTGCCCCTTGAGGCGCAAGCGGGGGTGTTGAAGACACAAGCTTTGACAAAATTTGTTGAGATTTAGGAGTCAACTTTGAACTCGCTAAATCAATAGCTTTTTGTCCAGCCTTTTGCCTGGCACTTCGAGCAATGTTGAAGGTGGTGTCAACAACTTGCTTTTTACTGATGAATCCTAACAAAAAGTCTTTGAGCTTTGAAAAAATCCCTGAGCTGTCGACTTGATACTTTCTTTGATATCCTCTTCTTGCAATTATCATTTATTTAATGTCAGCATTAAGTTTTTATAAGCATCATGAGACAAAATTTTTTGTCTCAAAAGTTCATCGCAAATTCTCACAATTTCGTTTCGATGACCAGTTTTTCCTGCTTGTTTCGAAGCCATCAACAATTCCAGCCGTTCACACAAAGCATTTGGGTCACTTGGGAGGATGATGCCTTGTTCTGAAGTTTCAAGTTCTTCTAGTCTTTGACGCTTTTTTCATCACGCAATGGTTTTATGATATTTCTATATTTTTTACTACTAGGCGCTTTTATCTTTAGTTTTCCATTTGTATCCAATTCATACAGCACACCTGTCTCTTTTAGTATTTCCAAATAGTTGTCTTTGTCTGTTTTTGTAGCATTTTTTAATATTGGTTTTTCCATTGAAATCAAATCCAAAAGACCTGATGTTCCTTTGTAAATTTTAACACCAATTACTAAATTATCTCCTTCAAATTTTACCTCTGAATTACCAATAAAAAATATATATGCCTTTGTGTATAAACCCATATGTTTTATCACCATACTCCTTACCATATGATTTAATCAGATGCGTTCCAATAGTTGGCCCAATATTAATTGGAAGAGCAGGTTCAGGAAGTGTTTCAGCCTGTGATCCCCAAGGCAATGCTTGTAGCGCTTGTGAACTTTCGATTGCTTCCTGAAGAGGCTCAAGTTTGGAAATAATATCTTCCGACGACTTTTGTTGTTGTTCTGTAATTGGTTGAAAGATTTTTCCAAAATCTTCGTAAAGTGATTGTTCACCCAATCGTTCTGAGCGACAATCATCTTGAATTTTTTTTCTTGGTTTTGAGATATTCAGCGACAAGTTTGTCACGTTTTGACGGATCTTTAATTTTTAAGAAGCTCGTTTATTGTATGTTCAATTTTTTGGACATGTTTTGCAAATTGTGGGAAATTTTGGGAAATTTTTCGACGTGTTTTGGACTTTTTTTGGAAATTTTTGGACTTATTTTGGACCTAGCCTCGATAAATGAATACTTTTCCATACAGCTTTGGATCAAGGTTCAAAATGTTTTGCAATTCTTTAACTTGCTCTGGTGTGTGCTTGTCGTTCAGAAACGCAGTGACTGTTGAGCTTTTTATTCCAAGACTTTGTTTTTCATTTGGCATTTTATATTAAATTTTAATAAGATCTTTGTTGTCAACCCAAGAGTTGAAACTTTCTGGATAGCCCTTCCATTTCACCAGTGACCTTGTTTTGCCTTTCTTCACAATCTTCTCAATTCTGAAAACTTCTTTAGATGTCTTCTGAAGCTCTTGCTCATAGAAAGTCCCTTGAATTTCTTCGCCATTGTAGTCAGTTATTTTATATGTAACTGGGTTGGTTCTTTCAATTTTTGAAATGGTGAACACTTCTTCTGTCCAGTTTCGGGTGAACCCTTTCTCAAAGAGCCCTTTCTTCTTGAGAATTCAGACTTTGTCACCAGTTTTGAAATTTGCTCTCATGGGTCGTCTTGTTAAGTCTGGGATGGAGGTTTCTGTAAACTCTCACTTCATTCTCTTTCTTCCTTGCCTCAACAGGAGTCATTTTTATGCTTGAGTGTCTCTTGTTGTTGTATCTCTCAACAAAGTCATCAAGAACATCAATATATTTGTTGGTATTGTTTGCCATGAAATACTTGAACATTTTTTCTTTCATCGTGCGGTTCCAACGTTCGACCACTGACGATTTCTCCTGATTTTCAGTTGAGTAAAGCTCTACGCCAAACTCATTCACATGTTTGTTGCAAAACTCTAGGCCTTTGTCTGTCCAAAGCTTTTCTGGTTTTCGCTTTGACTTTTTGAAAATCTCCTTGAACGCGTCTGCGACAGATTTTCCAGTTTTGTCTTTGAGCGGAAGCATCCAACCATATTTTAAAACACGTCAATCACTGTGAGAAGATAACTGACCCCATGGTTGGACTTTGAAAATGCTTGCATTTCAACGAGGTCTGCAGCCCAAATTTTATCATTTCCATTCACATACATTTTTCGTTTTGGAAAATTTTTGATAATGGGTTTGTGAGGTTCATCATCTAATTGCGAACTCCAACTGACACTCTCTCTGCGCTCGTTTTTTTAACCCCCATCCGAAGCGACTTTTCGTCCCGATAATCGTAGAAACAACACCTCTCTCCATCCTTTCTCGAAGTGTGGGGTTATAAATACCATTAAGCTCTGTCAACATAGTTTTTATCACAAACTTCGTTGCGAGTTTTTGTGTCATTGTTTTTAACATAACAAATGTCATGTTGATAAGCCACCTTGTCGACTCTGTTGATAGCTTTTGACCATGCCTTTGGAGTCATATCCTCATTTAGTCGTTTGTTCAATTTCGTGCCTAGTCCTGTGAAGTTGTGACCCGGCATGTGCATTTCAAATGGTAAAGAATTAATTGTGTCATTGATAAACCCTTTTCCACTTGCGCTTATAAATTTTGGATTTTTCATTCGGCAAACAACACAGATGCCTTGAAGAACTTGACGGTTGCTTTTTGTTGTTTTCTGTTTGATGTCTTTCGTTTCCGTAAATCGTCAACATTTAACACAATATAATTGATTCATTTATTAAATGCTTTTATAAATAAATGGTAATTAAAAACCTTTCATGGAATGAAAACGTGACAAATAAAAACAATCACCCTCTGCTGCCAAAGAGCCTGTGGGGCTTGATTGTGGGCAAATCAGGCTGTGGTAAGACTACATTGTTGCTGAACCTTCTTCTCAGACCTAGCTGGTTGGACTATTCGAAATTGTCAGTTTTGTTTCAACAAGAGTATAAAATTTTGAAAAAAGGTTTTGAAGAACAATTGCCAAAAGAGATGATAATGAGAGTTTTTGAAAACCGTGATGAAATACTGCAAGAACAAATTTCACCAAACCAGCTGATTGAAGAGTTGGCAAAAAATCAAAAGACTTGTTCCAAAGAGCCAACTGAGTGCAATTTTTACGAATCGGCTGATGATGTTCCAGATCTAAAAGAAATCTCCCCTGAGCATAAAAATCTGATGATATTTGATGACCTCTTGCTTCAGAAACAAAACAAGTTTGAAGCCTATTACGTTCGTGGAAGGCATTCAAATTGTGATTGCTTGTATTCAAGTCAAAATTACTTCAAGCTTCCCCGCCAAACAATTCGAGAAAATGCAAATTTTTTTGTCTGTTTCCTCAAGACCATAAAAATATTGATCACATTTTTAACGACCACGTGTCTCAAGACATGACAAAAGAACAGTTCAAAAAACTTTGCAAAACGGCGTGGTCGAAGACTCATAACTTTGTTGTGATTGATTTGACCTCACCAAAGAACTGTGAGAAATACAGATCGGGGTTTGACAACTTTTATATTATTGAATAAATGAGTGACACAGAAACTTCTAGACAAAATTGTTCAAAACACTGAGCCGAAAACTTCAACTCAGATTGTGGTTTCAGATAATTTGATAAAAACAAACACGACTTTTAACCCACCACTCGAGTTGGATCGAATGCGAAAATACGAGATGGCTTTGGTGAATTAGAGACGTATTATTCGTTTCCGAATCTATCAGATGAAAACAACGTTTTCAGATATTCTCCCAGTTTCGTTGAAGTCAGCGGGAGAGGTGACGCGGATGACTCAATGCGACAAAGACAATGGGTCGAAGTTCAAATTCAAGAAGGTAGTTATGATCTCATTGATATTGCAGAAACAATCAAAATTGCGACGAAACGAAATGGGCATAACGACGAATCGATTAAAATAACAGCTCTCACTTAACAGAACGTTGGGTTTTTGTCAGACTTTGAAAAGTGTCGTGGAAATTGAAGGTGACTTTCAGGTTGATTTCAGAGCGCGAAGTTCAATTTCAAGCGTTCTAGGAATTCGAAATCAGATTTACGAAGAGGGCATTCATGAGTCGGATAGTGTTGTCAACATCTTATCAATAAATTCAATTCTCGTGAATGTAGACATGATCGGTGGGTCTTGTGTGAATGGCAGAACGCAAAACACAATTTACAGTTTCTTTCCAAATGTGTCACCTGGATATAAAATCTTTGAGAACCCAAGAAACCTTGTGTATCTTCCAGTGATTTTAGATAAATCAATAAAATGGAAACAGTTGTCACAGACCAAAAGGGAAACCAATTGAATCTTCGCGGAGAAAACCTGACAATCAGATACCATTTAACAACATAATATAAATGAGTTATACCAATGTGCATGCAAACATTTCTGAATATCAACAGCAAAAATTGAAACACGTCGTTGATACAAAGAGTCCCGTGAGCATTCCTCTCGGTCACTAAGATGTGTGGAAGTGATGTTATTGCTTTGACCAATTCACAAGTGAACAGAATGACAAAAGCTTATTAGGACGGAAAAGGCATCACAATAAAAATGAGTAAACGTCAGGTTGTTCACAATGTGAAAATAGAGGGCGGGTTCCTCGGGTTCCTAGCAGGTTTGGCTGCAAAGGCTTTGACATTTATGGCAAGGACCGTTCTCCCAACAGTGGCGACTGGGGCACTGTCAGGTGTTGGATCGGGTTTGGCGCATAAAGCGACAAACAAGGCCATGGGAAACGCACTGTATTTTAAAAAAGGCTCAAGCATCGCATGAGTTGAAACGGACGGTCAGGGGCTGTATTTGAAACCTTTCAAAGGTTTGGGGCTTGGCATGGTTGGAGATGGTTTGTATTTGAAACAGGGGGGTCAAGCTGTTAGCGGTCATGGCCTTCTCCTTGGTTTAAATTCTGAATTGAAACATATTCCAGTTCTCGGTCGGCTTTTGTAAGATGTGTATTTGAATTTTTTATTCCATTGAATAAAAAATGAATCCTAATTTATACAGGCTACATGAAATTCATGAAATTGAAAAGGGGCTGAATGAAGAAAAACTCAAACACTCTGCAATGATAAAAAATATCATTGTTTGCTAAACTTTTGCACTGGCTGCTTTTTTATTTTTCAGTTTTGTATGTTTCTTTTGAACGTTGGGTTTTTGTCAGATTTTGAAGAAATCATTGGAACTATTTCTAGGAAGGTTTACATGGAATGAATGTGATTTTTGTTAATGCTTGAATTTTTCTGAAAGTAATTGAAAAATTCCTTTTCAAGAAAATACAGAGACATGAGAAACAAAAACGTTCATTGAGATGCAGCTCAACTCAATTCATAACGTGGTTTCAAAGGTGTTGACTGAAAACGAAATTTCTGAAGTTGAGTTTGAGAATATTCTTTCTCAGACAAGAAAACAAAATGAAACATATATTAAGTTTGAAGAAGCGGGTTTGGAATTTGATAAGATGTTGCCAAAGAAATCGGAAAGTTTTGTTTAGAATAAATGATTCAGGTTGAAAATATTGTTCTTCCAAACAAACCTTTGAGCAACTTTGAAATCAACAATGCGGTGAAAAAGATTGGTTTGAAAAACTTTTGTGGTGTTTTCTTGAGAGACACTTTGCCAAAGAAACCAAAACGAAATGAGTGGGCAATTATGAACCTAGACGACACTTCTGGAGATGGGACGCACTGGGTCGCGTGGGTCAAACATGGTGATAAAATGTGGTATTTTGACTCATTTGGATTGCCTCCACCAACTGAGTTGAACGATTACCTCGGTGATGTGTTCTATCCAACTGAGCAAATTCAACCGAGGCAAGAAGTTTTTTGTGGTCATCTTTGTCTTTTTGTTTTGAAAGAGATGCAAAAAGGAAAGCATCTTCAAGAAATAATCAACACATGTTAGTGATATCATAAATGCCAGTTGATAAATTCAAACGAAGTCCACAAACGGAACAAAATATTACAAATGTGGTCGGAGTTTCACATGAATATGTGAATAGCAACTTTTTGCGAAAAGGCCAAGCCATTGACATGTCTGGTCAAAGCATCGTGAATCTTGGCTCGCCACAGGGTCCAATGGACGCTGTGAGGAAGAAATATGTCAATGAAAAATTTTTCAAAAGAGGTGACCCAATTGATATGAATCAAAAGGCAATAAAGAACACATTGTCTCCATCCGAAGAAGGCGATGCGGCAACGAAAGGCTACGTCGACTCGAAAAGTGCTGGCGAAAGTGATTTGGATATGCGGGGTCATTTAGTGAAAAACGTGAGATGGCCAGAAGAAGATTATAACTTGACGAACCGAGCATAAGTTCATTTTGTAGCAGGCAAAAGGTTACCAACTGAAGGGGGCATTATGCAGGGCGGCATTGGGATGGACAAACATTCAATAAGAAATATAAACCCAAATCCACAAAATGAAGATGAAGTGGTTCCGAAACAGTGGATTGAAGAAAAATTTTTGAATCGTAATAGCCTGCGTCGATTATGGCAAGATATTTTAACATGGATGGACATCACATCTCATACCTGAGAGCGCCAGAACAAAATCACCACACAGTGACAAAAGGATACGCAGATACGAAGCTGTCACTTTTGTGTGGTGACATGCAAGATGGATTGCGATGGGTGGAAATAGGATAAGACATTTGGGCGAACCTCTGCATGACAATGATGCACTTCGCCTAAGTTCTGCAAACGATTATTATCTGAGACGTGACCAATTGGATGTGCGCTGACTTATCCTCAGGCGGACAAAGAATAAGAGGTGTAGCAAATCCACAAACTGATCAAGATGGTGTGAATTTGCGAACACTTCAAGCTTGAACAAGTGTTTTTGAACAAGCAAACGTGGCAGCTGATGTGGCAGTCGGCGACGCGATAACAAACCACGCAAACATTTTGAATCGAGACATCAGAACAAAAAGTTTGGACTTGGACCCACAAGGAATAGCAACAAAAAAGTTCAGCATGGGTGAACAATATCATATTGTCGGGTTGCCAGATCCAACACTTGAACATGAGGTTGTCAATCTCAGAACTTTGAACCGAAACGTTTTGAGAGAAATTAGGGTTAATAACCTATAAAAGTTAATAATAAAAGTTTTGAAAGAAATTAGGGTTAATAACCTGGAAGCGCAGAAATATCTTAGACTTGACGGTCAAAACCAAATGGTTTCAGATCTTCAAATGAATGATCATAAAATTGTCAGATTGGCTGATGCGACAGAGCCTGCTGATGGTGTGAACAAGAAAGCACTGGATGCTGCAGTAAAATCGCTGAGATCCGAAAACGAGCGGATGATACTTGCAACTAATGAGAATATTTCTCAGAAAGTTATGTTTCTTAATGGAACTTCTCTACCAGAAAATCATCAAAATTGCAATGAGAAAAGGATAACAAACCTTGGAGAGCCAGTTGAAGACACTGACGCCGTGAAAAAAGGTTTCCTAGATAATCAAATCAATTTAGGAAGAGAACATTTCACGTAACTCCAGAAGGTGCTCTAGGGCATCTAAAAATGAATAATCACCGAGTATCTGGACTTGCGAATCCAACTCAGAACAACGATGCTGTTCATAAGCACTATACCGATTCTCGTGATGAATATCTTCAGGGTCTTATTATTTCATTTATACATACATTATATTGTTTACTAAATCCATGAGTTTCACTCATATTGTGATTGATACTAATTAATGATTCGTTTTTTTGCTCAAACTTCATTTTTTTCAATAAAACAAGTACTTCAATTCGTTCCTTCAGTTTTTCATATATATAGAAAAGGGCCCCTGTCTAAGTTTCAGCCAGGGGCCCTATACCATCCGCCCCTGGCCAGGGGGCCGTAACTTTTGAAAACTTATTTGCCCGTTGCCTGTAACATGATACTAGCACATGACAAGAGTGCCTTAGGCTGCACTACCCTTGCTAGTAACGTACTAACACTAAGCCAGGTGTCACCAATTTGGTGCCGCGGGAACCAGGTCGCCCGTACGGACCATGTGAGTTGCCCGTGGCCTGTTCTGACAACAGCCAAAACATGACCAGTTTCTTTACAATGATGAACATCATTAATTTCTTTTATTAATGACAACATAACATGAAGACAAATTATGCCAATTTTTATTTCGGAAGTCTGTGTATCAGACTGGTAGTCTTTCGCATGAACCTGTACGAAGAAGAAGGTCTGAGTTTCAAAATGTTTGGTGACCCATGCCTAAAAACCTAACCTAAGCCTAACCCTAATATTAAACCAAGCGTTCACAAGCTGGTGTGCATGTACCCTTAGGGGTAGATTTTCCTATTTGAAAGGGCACTTTAGAAGATAGCAATGGAAGGGAAAATTATATGTTTGCATATTATTCATTTCGAAATACTCGAATTTGAACATAGGTCAACATCAGTGAATAATATTTTCAAAATCAGTAGATGCTTATCAGTAAATACACTTTTGTAATTTTCCTCAGCCTTTTTTTCATAAGAAATTTTTGGGGTGCATGCACATATAATGAAATGCTGAAGGGGTACATGGCTGGAGAAAGTTTCGGAATACTCGTTCTAAACCTAAGCCTCGACGACAGACTGTAAATGATAGTGTTGGTTGCTTTGATTGATTCCCAACGTGGTTCACTGATTTGGGTGGAAACATATTAAACGGAACGTTGACAGAACAGTAACATGGGGAGAATAGCAGCAAAAATTCGTTGTTAGATTTTGAAACTTTGCAAAAAACAAAAATTTTCGGCAAGCAGACAGCAGCGGCTCGTAGCGGCCTGGAATGACGTCATCGCTAAAAAATTGTTGGCGGACTATTTCAAAACCTCTAGCGGACGGCCCAAAGACTGGACTGCATAGATGAGTGGAGTCACATTTTTCAGACTTCGACTCTGCTCCTGCTCCACGCTTTAAGACTCCTGCTCGGACTCCGAATAATTTTGAAACATCAACTACGACTCCTGTTAACACTCCGATAAACTTTGATGTTACTCACATTAAAAAGATACGGTCTATTTTGCCTCCTGTGGCAAAATATGTGTCGTGGCTATTTTGCCTTTGATAGAACACAAATGGTTGAAATGGTCACGTGACCAGCACAATATAGATAGACACAGGTTTGAAGTTGTGGCTTAGCCTTTTCTTTACACAACTCAGACAAACAGCCACTAAAAGTTTGCTACATTTAAATTAGACATTACGGTCAGGTATGTAGGTCATGCATTCCAAACTTGTCATGTGATCAAGAAATCTGCAGCTACTGACAAAATAACACTAGTTATGTAGTTCAAACTTCAATATTAACCAGATAGATGACAAGTATTTGAAGTGACAATTTTCAATTTTTACAAAAGACTCATTTTAAATCTGCGAGGTCAGGAGCTTATCACTTGGTCACAAATATTGAATCGTACTTTAACCAGCCATGTGCTCAGATAACATTCTGGACTATGACTGTGCCAAACTAAGTCATTTACATGAATGTGCAAGCAAATCATGCAAAAAGAATTAACAAGATGGACATTTGCATTACGCATACCTTTGGCTACAATCCTTTTCAGATTTATCATAGGCAGTAGAGAAGCAAAACAATATGGGTTATCTTTACAGCTGCAACTATCAGGGCAAACATCCAACTTTGTTCATTATGGCTCCAAAATGTGAGCAGAGGTTGGTCTATGCAAGCGGTGGCTGGGCTGGAAATCTGCACAATTCCAATAAACTTTGTACTGCACTAGCCTACTGCACATTACTTGCTTCTCACATAATCGTCAAATCCTGTCACTACTCTAGGCCTACAGTGATTAGGTCATTTCGGCATACTGTTCCTTCTCTATAATATTTTTTGTTAACCATTGTTTTTTGTCATGCTTCTTGTGTTATTGCCCACATCATTATACCAACATTCTTGTAGTTACGGCATGGATTCCAAAATTCCCAAACTGCGTTGTCACTGACACACTGTATTTTCCATAGGCCATAACTTTGAAACTATCATTGGTGGTGAAATGCTCGGTACTCCCACTAAGTGTCACACATTTGTTAGAAAACACGTCTTGATTAATTCCATTCTGTTTGACAACAATAAGCATCATTACAGACATTAGGTCCCTAAAAATATTTATTGGCTCCTGCACAGGTCTTAAATGTTGACTCAAATCGGGGATTACGCACATATCCGCGAACACAGTTTTCTCCAGCTATTCCCAAGACTTGTTATCAGTGCTGGATTAAGGTAGCGCAGGGCCTGTAGCATTTCGAAAGCGCGGGACCCCTAAGTTTAAAAAACATCTCAACACCTGCTAAGTCATAAAGTGTGTGGGCAAAGCAACCGCATCACCATAAATTTACTCTCTGCATGCTTTATCCAGTTTGCACCGTGACATGACAGTCTTGAGCAGGGGTCGGGAGCACTTTTGGCTAAAGGAGCCATGAAACCTACATATTTTTAATTGCATGTCCGTGAGAGCCGAATAATATTTTTCAACATTTCATGCAACTAACTTTCTTATCTGACGTGTGCATTTTTAAGCAAAATCAACAATTTTAAGCAATGGTAAATGCCTGAATTTTCTCTTAATAACATGCTTCTTACTGTTAATGCGACTTTTGGTGCTGCACAGTGTTGCTGATGGCTTTGTAGTGTTGCGATCGGAAATCCCGAGCGGCATATGCGCAAAGCTTCGCACCATGGCAGCAAGCAACAATAGAGTTCACATGCCATGGTTACTCTATTGTTGCTTGTTCGCGCCACATATATGTATGGTGTTGTTCTTTACGCACATCCCGTTCATGGTGAATCACACAATCAACGCAACACTACCAGAGAGGTTGCAACAGTAGTAAAATTACAGAAAAGTTTAAGCCGTAACAATCATGTTAAGGAAATATCAATCAAGTCAGATGCCGTCATCAAAAGAGCCACATCTGGCTCGCGAGCCTTAGGTTCCCGACCCCTGATCTTGAGTATATCGTGCTGACCGCCAGTGTTGCCCAATGGTTGTGACCTAAATCTGTAGAACAATGGTCAGCGATAAACAATCTGAGCATAGCTTCAGCCCTACAACTTTCTAGGTCTGATCTTTGTAACTTAAAACTTTGTGTTGCATTCGTGATCATGCAAAAAGTTCTTTATTCTTTTCTGAGTGCTTTTGCTGCCAGTTATGCCTTTTACGCTCACATTGTTTCGCTATGATTGCATTATTTCAAACTTCGCAAAAGACTTTTCTTAAATCAGCAGGATATGGCAGTAGGCAGCTTTGGTTCACCAGGAAGTTTTTAAAGATATATTACTACTTACTAGTGCCAACTGAACACCACTTGGAAATATTGTCCTGTGGGATAAAAGCATATTCTACCAATGTTGTCTTTAACCCAACGCGCTCACTAAGCACACAACCAAATCATTTAGGCTTCACCAAGCAATCTAATTACTTGTTATTATGTTACATTTATCTGCTTGAAGCAGCTTCTTTGCATCATAATAAACATTCCAAATAATTGCAGCAGCTGGTTGTGCTTTGTCATGGTGCCACACAATTGAAAACGTCATAATGAAGATTAGGACATTTTTGATGAAGAAGCCGGAAGGTGTAAATGTTTTCATCTTCAAAAACCGTTGAAACAAGCCGAGCGGCTTGTAAAACCCTGCTAGAAAACCAGCTAGGGGCGAGATTCAAAATTTTACAGCTAACAGTGAGAAAATCCTGCTAGATTTAGCAGCATATCAGCTGAAATAGCAGCACTGCTGACCGCAATCTTTAGCCTTTTGTTATGTACCTGTACAAAAAGAATCAAACAAGAATTTCTGGACACAGACAGCGTTCAGTTGAAAACCTTCGCTTACTGCTTACGGCAAATTTAGCAAAATACTGACTTCTTGGACTGAAAAAAATCTTACATATAATGTAATAAAGCAGATTTATTATAGAAGACTGCGGGGCCCCCAAAGGTGCGGGGCCCGTAGCAATTGCTACATTTGCTACTATTGGTAATCCGGCACTGCTTGTTATATCTTTGATGTCGTTGTTTTCTTCTTGCTTCATTCGGTTCCTTTGTCATCTTGTGTCAGAAACAGGCATAAACAAACCATTGCCATCCTTCGAAATGAAACTATTAAAATTGTTAGGAAACACTGGTGACGTCACTCTAACCGGTTGCGTCCGTGTCATGCCGGTAATGGCGCATGTGCTGCTCGATTTCGTTGCATGGTAATCTTCCGCAATCTCGTGTGTTAGAATAGTTGCTCAAGCTTTACTGTTATTTATTGATGCACTGTTTGTGAATAAGCGTTACTTTTCCTTCATTTGCCACTTCATGCTCCTTTAGTTTGTTTTTTGCTGCATCGAATCAACTACAGTAAACTAATACTTGGCTATTTAGTAGTTGTGGTTAGGCTAGTATTTCCAGTATCTTGACCGAAACAGTAAGTAGTATATTGCATTGTAGTCATTAACGAAAATCTCCAAAGACACAGGGTGTTCCAATGGATTGTTTAAAAATGCACACTGAGTAATAGCGTGTGTGAAAAGAGCTTGTTAACTGCAGTAGGCTATCCATTTCATTATGCTGTGGCCTAACTGTCATTCACTCAATGTTGCTTATGAGCCAACAAAAAGTCACAAATGCGAAGTGAATATTGCGGATCTGTCGAATCTTCATTACTGCGCAGTAGTATTCTCCAGGATTCAACATGCAAGCAAACTCCATGTGACTTATTTATTAAATACAGACAAAAATTATGTACACAAACAAGCCAAAATGGAGTCACAAAGAAATGTAGCATATAGCAAAAATAGAAAAATTAGAAAACGCAATAGACATCAACATAACACATGATGGTGGGCAAGCAATGGGTGAAGAGAAGAGGCATGAACAGATGAGAAGGTGAGGCAAGCATATATTATATAAGTGAAGAAAGCATGCAGCAATAATGGTTATCAGACAAAGGGCAAGACATTTTAGTACAACATTTCATAGCAAAAACAAGTAGCATGGGTGGAAAACAATGTTTATAATTAAATGCACATCATGAAGAAATGTAGAATTACCCACAGACCATAATTGGGTGGGTTGCATGGATGAGTTGTTCCCAACCAGATGCATGGGATGGTGTCATCGAATGAAGTTGAAGAGTAATGTAAAGGATGTGAACAGGTTACAGTATTATTAGTAGTAAACATTAGTTATTCCAATAAGTTTTAGGTACATGAGAAACAAAATACGTTTAGTAGGTTAGAGAATTATTTAGTTCTAAGGTATAGCTTCACAAAAAGTCATAGCTTTGCTTATCTATGCAAACTACCGATTTATCTCACAAATGTAACTGGTGTCATGTCATTGACACCATGACATCGTTCAGCTTTATATGACTGTGGGCCTAGGAATTAAGCTGAAGTCAATGTCCGTGAAGTCTTAGAGGTGAACATCACTTCGTTTGCCTCGAAATCCTTGTATTTCAACAAGGGTACACGAAAAGCGGAAGTGCTAAATAGCCTTATAATAAATACTACGGCCAAAGCAAACGATACAACTGACATCTTGCAAACGTTTCGATAACAACTGTTATCATCTTCAGTGCATAGCAATAGATGCTCCTAAGAGCAACAAGGGTGCTCCTAAGAGCAAACCTGAGCTTGTCCTCATGTACGTTATGACAGATGCATACAGCTCCCTGCGTTTTTCAGCTATTTTTTCCGCCAGCCTTTTGTTTACTCTGTTGCTTTCTTGTGCCATCCTTCCAGTTGTGAAGACAAGAGGATTGAATGAAGACTCATCTATGTCAATCACTCTTTGATTGTATTTATCCTTTTCATGTTGTTGATAGACCTCTGCCAGGGACTTCCCAGAATATGACTGAGGTAGGATGTGTGATCCTTATGTCAAAGAATGTTTTATCACAGCTATTCCACAGTCCTCTCGCAGAGATATCCAACCTTGCATTGTCAGCAGTGTTGACTTTTCTTTGATATGATAGGCATTTTCATTGATTGGTAGAAGTGTGGGTTCGGTCTGAACATCCCTACATACCTCTCTCATTATCTGTGCCTCAGTCTCTCACTAGTGACTGAGTTGTGCCTCATTGAAGTGTAGCCACCCAGTTTGCATATGAGGCTGTGATCCACAGAATTTCTTTGTCTCTCCACAAGCACAGTGATTGGGTATGCCTTTTCACTTTCCATCCATATCTTATGCAGATTGCATCTGTGAATTCTTGTTTATTCAGTGCATAGCAAATCGCTTTGATTGGCAAGGCTGACAGCCAAGAAGATGCCCCTTTTTCCATTGCTCCTTTTATTAGTTGTTGTGACTCAGGGATCATTTCTGCCAAAAGTCCATCCCGTTTTTTTTTTTTCATTTTTCTAATGTCGTATTCTCTTTTGTTGTGTGTCTGGTGAACTGCTGGTCCGAGGGATTGTAGTCAAGATCGAGCTTTTGAGTGTAGATTTTGACTGTTAGTTTATTAGTGATCTGAGTGGAGTGCTAGTATTCCGTTTTGGCAGTTTCCTGATTATCTGTCAGACCTAGCCCACCATGCCTAAGAGGAAGAGCGAGCATTTATCGTTGGTATACTTATTAATTATGCTTACCTTAAAACAGGCAATCGTGTTTCCTGTATTATAATTTAGCCTACAAAAAAGAGGCACAGTACTATTAGGTTAATCTTAATACCTTCAGTGCTGATTAATGCATATATGTGTCATACGTTCAAATGCATAGGGTGCTGAAGGACATATTGAATACAATATCATATGTGTCATTTTGAAGTTTTGATTGAATACGCCGGGTGCAGATTGATGTGTATAAACGCCAACGCAATAACTTTTCTCATATTTGTTTGTTTGCAACGATATTTTCACAGATGTTTTTCATACCTAGACACATTAATTCTGAAAATTTCATAAATATTGACCTATAACTTTGTGAGTTATGAAGTTTGGTAGCAACTAGGCCTAAGCTGCAAGACTTCCAAAAACGTTAGGTACAAACAATTGTTTCAAAACGCACAGTAACATTTATTTGTACTCAATTGGTTGCAATCAAATTTGCAATCATGTTCTCCATACCTACCCGCATAATCCTTGAAAATTTCAGCAAATAAATGAGCAAGAATTTTTGTAGTTATGCAGTTGAGTTTGTTACCCAGCAAGAGTTTGCTAGGCACAGGCTGCAACACTTTTTGCATTACACTTAGGCCCTGACAGTTGTTGCGTGTGTAACAAGGGCAACTTTTTTTTAGTTGGATTTGTGCACAGAAAATTTCTACATTCATACCTATTCTAACCATCTCTGAAAATTTGAAGCTATTCTAATCAAAAGCTTCAGAGTTAGAAACTTTTGTTTCGGAACTACAGTGCAGTCGCACACAATCTACAAAACTTTGTCTTATTCAGCAGGTTGAGCGGTAGTTCTGTAAAACACCATAAATTTTTCAAAATTGAGGTTTTTGCAGTCAAAGTTTACAAGAATTATCTTTGGATTGTTATGCATTTTGCTTGAAAATTTGAGTTCAATGTGTCAACATCAAGAACCTTGCGAGTTAACACTTTGAGAGCCGGCGTACGATATGTTCGTAATTTGATTTTGGCTTAAAAAACAGCAGTTTTCGGTTGCCTTACCAACGCCCTAGCTCCTCCGTCGTTTGCGCTAGAGAGCTGTTCAAGGGCTCAAACAGATCGGCCAGTTTAGTAGATTGTACTGAAAAAAATTTTTTGGTTGGGGGTGCGGGTTTTTTGTGACTGACGTCATAAGTGAAGTAGTTTGAGGGTCATTTTGGCTCATGTTGCCTGGCCTAGGGCACCCGCTAGGGCAAAGTGTTTTGCTGAAGTTTTCATTGGAAACTAGGCTCGAGTCTTTTGAACCTTTGATCGACTTTCTAGCGTTTCTGGTTCAAAAGATATGATCTAAAATAAACAAAATAATTAATTAGCTAATTAGTCAAATATTTGTATTACTTTAGATCAGGGGTTCTCAACCTGGGGTACATGTACCCCCAGGGGTACATTTAAGGATATCAGTATACAAGCAAAATTTATGTGCACATATTTTATTTCAAAAATTTACATATGTAAGTGAATATTCTTTTAAAAAATCATATGCTTATTGTTGAATATATCTATGAATAATCATGATAAAATGTATTGTCATAGGAAATATTAGGGGTGCATGTGCATCTGTCAAAATGCTAAAGGGGTACATACTTACCTGTTGAAATGCTGAAGGGGTACATCCTCTTCTTTCGGAATGCTAAAGGGATACATGGTAAGAGAAAGGTTGGGAACTCCTGCCTTAGATCATAACTTTTAAACGCAAAACCACAGCAGGTCATCCAAAATATAAAAACACTTGAATTGTAGCCTAATTTCCAATAAAAACTTCAGTGAAATACTACCATCTAACGGTTACGGCCCAGAGCCAAGTAAAGTAGGCTAAGGTGGCCTAAAAGTCCTTCACTTATGACGTCGCACACAGAATCAGCACCCCCAACCAAAAAATTTTTGTTTGAGTGCAGACTAGAAGACTTGCTGCATCTTTTCAGCCTTTAAACAGCTCGCTAACACTGTTTGCGCCTGAGTTACGCACATGCAAAGCCACGTGCGATCCAATTGTTTTAGCAAGAACCACTTGATTTAGACCAGCTGCTAAAGTGTCAGGGCACACAAGTCTAATCTATGCCTAGCTAATGCAGATTAATTTAGAAAAAAGCTTGCATGAAAAATGAATTGCGTTACATTAACACTTTGAGAGCCGGCTTACGATATATTCATACTTCGATTTCAGCCTAAAAAACAGCAGTTTTCGGTTGCCTTACCAACGCCCTAGCTCCTCCGCCGATTGCTCTAGAGAGCTGTTCAAGAGCTCAAACGGATCGGCCAGTCTAGTAGATTGCACTCAAAAAAAATGTTTGGTTAAGGGTTGCGGATTTTTTGTGAGTGACGTCATAAGTGAAGTAGTTTTAGGGTCATTTAGGCTCATGTTGCCTGGCCTAGGGCACAACCGCTAGACCAAAGTGTTTTGCTGAAGTTTTCATTGGAAACTAGGCTCGAGTCCGAGTCTTTTGAGCCTTTGATCAACTTTCTAGTGTTTCTGGTTCAAAAGTTATGATCTAAAATAAACAACACTAAAAAATCTTCAGTCTGAAGGTGGATTAAGAATAATTCGAAACGTCTCGAAATAAAACATGTATAGTTTTTCGAAGGCTTTTTTAGTGTTGATGAAACTGTTAAGTCTATCCCAGTTTTATGCTCCAAAATAAAATAAACAAATTAATTAATTAGCTAATTAGTCAAATATTTTTACTAACTTACATCACAACTTTTGAACCCGAAACCCCAGCAGGTCATCCAAAGTATCAAAAGACTCGGATTGTAGCCTAGTTTCCAGTAAAATCTTAAGCGAAATACTACCACCTAACAGTTGGTGCCCAGAGCCAGGCAAAGTGGGCCAAGGTGGCCTAAAAGTCCTCCACTTATGACATCACTCATAAAAACCCACAAGCAAAAAATTTTTTTTCGGTTGCAGATTAGAAGACTTGCTGTATCTTTTGAGACTTGTTCCAGGTCTGAAGAAATTCCCAGGCAAAACCACGTGCGTTTAGGCATTTTTTTCTGAAAATCCCCAAAACCACCCGGGTGCCAAAGTGTTAAGCAACATTTGTGGTGTTATGGAAGTTATTACAAATGCAGCTTCTCATTAGTGACAACAATTGTCACTGTGAAGCAGTTGTCCGTAACATCTTAAAAAGGATTCTCCTTTTTTCAACTTTATATATTAAGCTATAAGCGCACTGGCTTATACTCTACGCAAGCTAAAATTTTTTGTTTATGGGTTAAGTTAACCGACATCTTCCACGAGGCACAGTAATGATAATTGTGATCTCATAATCCAAGCTGTTGCAATGCACTGGTTTGTGGACGTGATTAGTCTAATAGCAGCATGGTAGTTAACTATTTATTGTTGCATCACAACTGCTGTTGTCAGTTTGTTAAATGCGACCAGCAAAGCAGTGTTTGTGACAACGCAATCTGAAAGCGAAGGGTTTGTGATTGGATCAGAACTACCATGGCATTATTGCACAATTATAGGATGCAAATTCACATGTGTGAACGTTAGCTGTTTCTCATAGCGACTTGTTCTAATGGATTTTACTTCTGGTGGAAGGGTGGCAACCAGTTATAGACTAGTGCTGCTTAACACCTGTTAGGCTAAAGCTAAAATCCAGCAGTTTGCATGTATTTTTGTACGAGAATATCTTAGCCGATGATTGCGCTAGAGAGGTGTTCAAACCCTCAAAAGATTTGGCAAGTCTTTGCGTCTACAATGAAAAATAATTTGGTTTTGGGTTTCGGTTTTTTTGCGTGTGACCGAAAAAGTGCAGTTGTTTTGGCCTATTTGGCCCACTTCATCTGACCGTAGACCTAAACTGCTCAATTGATGGTTCTTACCACATCAAGCGCCGGTTGTCTGGAAACTTGCCCAACCGCAGACCGCTAGCCCACAATATATTCATGGACCGGTGCACGATATAGTCGTACTTCACTTCAAATGCCAACCGCTGAGCTCCGGGTTGCATGTTTTCCTCTATAAAGTACGAACAATTTGTACAAATCTCTAGCAATCAGAAACATAAATTTATAATGTTATTTGACATACGGTGTGGTCAGGAGAGCATTTCAAAGCAACCATCGTTTATTTTGCCTGCAGTCATGCACGCATTTCGCCAAGTGCAGAAGTAAGATCGGCTTGCTGTAACCATGTGGCTGATTGTCTCGTCACATTGCATTTCATTGGGAGCGGTTTCTAATGTAATGTGGATTAACAATCACTCAGAAATTTTCTTACTGAGTTAAAACCTATCATGTAGAGATTTGATGATTTTTGTTTGAGCATAAATATTCTTTTTGACAGCAAGTAACTCCTTCAGCCGTGTGTTTGAAGCTGCTTCACAAACATTCTCTCTTGGCAGATTTCATATGACCTGTTAGTGTAAAGCATTTGTGAACGCATGCCAATGCAGAGTGCATAAATAATTACTCCATAACTTTTTACGGAGTTAGAAGAACATATCGCAGATTTCAAATGAGGTCACAGATTCTATGTCATTCAATTACAAAAATGACATGTGGACTAAAATAACTAACTCTTGCAGATTCAAAAGTCATGATGTTAGAATGCCATAAGTTTGAGAGTGTAGATTTGCATAAAGTGAATATTGCATTTTAATTCCATCAAATATGAAGGCTGTTGGCTATAAACATAGTAATAGAAAATATTTTGGATTCATGAAACATATATTATTGCTATTATAAGTCTTTAATGTTTTATGCATGTGTGCCATGCGTGTCAATGAAATTACTAAAGTAGAAGTTTCAGTTTTGGCATTTCACTAATATTTCATTTTGTTCACCAGTATTAGTGTTATGAACTTATTTGCATTAAGGGATTTTGCATAAGCGCAAAAAAGTTTGAATGAAAGTTCAGCTATTTCTGGTCAGGGTTGATTGATTTAAATCATTACATTGAAATCAGTGATAAAATCAACAAAAGCAAGCAAAAATCATCGTAGTTTTAAAGCTTTGTGTGATTTTTACGACACATTTTATTAGTATTTTAATCAGTTTCGCTTATTATTAAAGAAGGCAGAGACTTCTAATCACAACACAAGATATAACAGGAATTAAAGTTTTATCAATCATAGCAACTGTTGTTGCACTAAAAAAACACAGCACAAAAAACTTGTATTGAAACAAACTTTTTAATTAAAATGGAAAATTACTATTTGTTTAGTGGCCACCCTCTGCACAGTAAATGAAAAAATCATTGCAATCAATAAATCTGATTTAAATGAAAAAATCTGATTTTTTTAATGTTAACACTTTGAGAACCGGGGTACGATATATTCGTACTTTGATTTCAGCCTAAAACAGCAGTTTTCGGTTGCCTTACCAATGCCCTAGCTCCTCCGTCGATTGCGCTAGAGAGCTGTTCAAGGGCTCAAATGGATCGGCCAGCCTAGTAGATTACACTTCAAAAAAAATTTTTTGTTTGGGGGTGCGGGTTTTTTGTGACTGACGTCATAAGTGAAGTAGTTTTAGGGTCATTTTGGCTCATGTTGCCTGGCCGAGGGCCCAACTACTAGGCCAAAGTGTTTTGCTGAAGTTTTCATTGGAAACTAGGCTCGAGTCTTTTGAGCCTTTGATCGACTTTCTAGCATTTCTAGTTCAAAAGTTATGATCTAAAATAAACAAATTAATTAATTATCTAATTAGCTAATTAGTCAAATATTTTTACTAACTAACATCACAACTTTTGAACCTGAAACCCCAGCAGGTCATCCAAAGTATCAAA
>Ga0210059_1003938_pt1 | contig 23908 bp, 19 predicted proteins | sample Ectturendosymbi2_FD_188042 | JGI IMG/M metagenome (GOLD analysis project Ga0210059, IMG submission 188042) | Ecteinascidia turbinata endosymbiont from Florida, USA - Sample 2 (SPAdes) (version 2) | ecosystem: Host-associated > Tunicates > Ascidians > Unclassified | place: Key West, Florida...
CGATTTCAATTTTTCCGGAATGTTAGACCAAATTTTCGGACCAATATACTTTAGAGAAAGCTGACCCAGAGATGTTTTCATTCTGGGTAAATAATATTTTTGCAGAGAAGCAAATCTTGTTTGATATTTGTGGACTGATGCAATCTCAGCAAAGTAGTTATCAAAGGGATTAGGTAATCCACCACTATAAAAGGAGTACATGAATTTGGCAACTGATAATTGAAATAAATCAGGTATTTCTAAAATTTTGTGCTTGGAATAGAGTACGATTGTTTTAGTTTTGTTATATTTAAGTGTTCTCACAGCTTTATTTTGCAATCTAATTAAAGGGAGTAAAGTCTTCTTGTTGGTCCTTCCCCAGTTAAGAATTGAATAAGTTAAATAGGAATGGAAAAGAGCGAAGTAAGCGGATTTGAGCACTGAAGTGTTTGTATATTCTTTTAATTTGAACAACATTCCACATGATTTGGGGTGCTGTGTTACCAACTTTTCAATTTGAGGCTTCCAATTAAGTTTATCATCAAGTATAACGCTAAGATATTTTAAGCTGCTTTGTTTTGATATTGGGTGATGATTAACTGACACTGAAAAATTGATATTTTTATGGTTGCTCATGAGCATGAAACTGTTTTTGGAATAACTGATACATAATTTGTTAGCACGAACCCAGTAATCGATATTTTTGAGCTCATGGTTAACTGTTTTTTTCTAAGATTTCGTGGTTTTCCCCCAAAATATGCAGATTGATATCATCAGCATATAAAACAGTATTAAAGTTGGAGGCTTTCACAATGTCATTAATATATATAAGGAATAGTAACGGCCCAACAACAGATCCCTGGAGCACGCCACATGTTACATTCAAAAAAGAAGATTTAGTATCTCCTATTTTAGTACACTGAAACCTGTTGTCCAAGTAAGAAACAAGTGTTTTGAGGGGTGTTCCTTTTACTCCATAGTAAAACAAATTTTCAAGTAATATTTTATGATCAACACAGTCAAAGGCTTTGCTTAGGTCTAGAAACAGAGTACAAGTTATTAATTTGTTATCTTTATTACAAATCATGTCATCATAGATGGCAGCAATTGCTAATTCAATAGAGTGATTGGTACGGAAGCCATATTGTTGTGGGCTCAGTATACAATTACTGGTGACAAAAGAGTACAATCTGCTGTAAATTACTTCTTCAAAAACTTTAGAGAGAGCTGGAAATATGGATATTGGCTTATAATCGTTAGGGGATTTGGGAGAAGTTATTTTAGGAATGGGTGTAATTTGTGCAATTTTTAGAAGATTGGGAAATTCACCTTTTGCCATACATTTATTAAAAAATTCAGATAACCATGAGGATAAAGTACTGGCAGAAATTTTTAAAAACTTTGCTGGGATGTCATAGGAGAATTAAATCGATTAATCAGAATCGAGATGCTGACTTCAGATATTCTAACATTTTTGGTTCTTCGACCCAATTTCCAAGGGTGGGGCAAAAACATGTTTTGCCCCCTCTGTGGACACCCATGAAAGTAGTCCACCGTATCTCTTGAAAAACAAAATCTTCTTGAAAAAATTCCAAGTGATCCGGCAAGCCTATCTAGGCTGCATTCGTATGCGCATATTTAATAGCACGGGATTCTCGAATAGCATTTTTTGAAAAAAACACGTTTCGACATGCATTTATTTTTCATGTTATTCTGTTTGCAATTTCATGAAGCTTCCACAATGATTGGTTTGAAAATGTTTCAACCAGTGCATAAATATAGGCTTTGTGAGCATATAGTCTATAGCCCTATTCTAAGCATTAGGAAATAACCTACTTTAAATAAAAAAAGATAACTGCAGTATTGTGAACGGAGGCGTTTTCTCAAATTCTAATCAGACAATGCACTAAGTAAAATCCCAATTTTACATGTTGTATATCAGTTTCTGAAGTTAAAATCTTTCCGTACAATATGATAGTGCAGTATTTGCTTTTCTACGGTAACTTTGCCTGTATGAGCACCCTAACACAAATAATAATTTCTTGTGTGCTACGTTCACTTCACTTTGCAGCAAACATTTTCTAGCTCACATGAAACTCTTCAAAAATTTCTCTCTACCTTCTGGACCAGTAAGACTAGCTGAGAGATGACCTGAAGGTTGATTCGCTGGCCCATGCTTGAGCCAGTGACAGTCCGCTGATGAAATAGCATGTCTGTTCAATGCAGCTCGCGCGATTGTGCAAGTTTCGCTAGGCTCTAGTCTACAATGCCATTGTTGCCTGTACATTTCCATGATTCTCCTGCATTCAGCCTGCAATGGCCTACGGTAGTAGATTAGTCAACAACCCCACCTAGGCCGGTTACACGGTTAATTGCCAAAAGAAATGCTCATACAGATCACTTTCAGGAGGATGGAAGATGCTAACTACGACTAAACAAAGGAAGAGGAAAACGGAGAGACAATGACTTTTGTTTAAGCCTTTAAACAATTTGCCTAACTTCGCTGAAGGAACTGTCCTGACACGATTAACTACTAGAATCATTATAATTTGAGAAATTCCGCGATAGTTCTTTTGCAGTTACTGCAAGATATGTATTTTCAAAATACCGGCTTCAGGCACTAATTTTCACAATACCGACTTCTTGCTGGCCTCTGCTAAATTAGCACTAAAATACCGGCCAGGCCGGTGAAATACCGCCTATCTGGCAACCCCACTTGATGGCAAGATCCTTTTAACGAAAAAGAATTTTGACAATACTTCAGAGAAAATACTCTTTGAAGTGCTCTGGCAGCTTGCATATAAATCAGCAAATAGCCAAACACATGTAACTCCACTTGCAGGTCAGCGGTGGGATACGATAATTTGAATAGTAAAATCAGAACATGCTACGATGTGAAGTTCAGCGCTGTAAGTAAGTGCATGTTTACTTCGAGAGAGAGTGGGTCAAAAAAGTGGTCTAGATTCGCAACAAAGGCAGGAGAATTGCCTCCGTCTCTAGTCCATCATAAAAATTGTAGGTATTTTGTTGTGCTTTCTTGCAAAATGAAAACGTTCACCCTTGCCTGCCTGCATTAGGTGACCAACACCACACTGAACACGTTTGGCTACTACTAGTAGTTTTACATTTGGACAACCGATTTTCAAAACAGTGCTTTAACTGTTACGTTTCGTGAAATGTTTTAGGGTTGAAAAAAACATTATAAGTCTTTAAACAATTGATGCAAGACCGAAACCTGCATGTTTCCAGACCGACATCGAGAAGACACCTGGTAGGCTACCTTTGATGCTGAGACTTAGACTCACAAAAACAGTTCTCGAGACGATTAATCAGAAAACATCTCTCGAAACTCAATCACTGGCATTGAACTGAAACATTTTTTTTTAATTTTGAATTTCCAGTGAATAGTTTTCTTGAACTTGTTTTGGTACTTACTCAAGCTCGTGTATTTCTAAAAATAAATCTTGAACACTTCCTTAAAAACAAAAAATAACAAAACAGAAATAGAAGCTTTTAAAATAAAGTTTTAAGTCTTACGTGCTGCTAAAGATGTGACTCATCGCATTTCAAAACTCGGATTGACGTCAGATCCTCGTAAGTAATCTTAAGTTTCTTAAACGTGAGCTTATGTTTCTGTTTGCGATTTGTAGTGTCGACCTTTACAATTCCAATTCTTCACTGTGCTGAAGAAACGTGCCTTTTCATGTTTACGTGCAATCCACTGCTATTGAATTAGAATGTGGTACTTTTCGAGAACGCAAAGCTAGTAAAGTTCATCTCATCCTACCAGTGTTTTCATGAAAAGAATGTGTCACAAGTTAAAAGTAGGCAAATTTTAGGGAAGATTTTTCACAAAGGAAAGGCTGAGAATCTTCTACAAAGTTGACAGAAAATTTGTGTTTGCCAAAATTCCCATAAAGAACAGCAGTGTTACTGAAGTGGACATGAACTGCAACTAATGTGAAGTTTTCTCAATTTGTTTGATATTAACTTGTTTCGCCCTTAAATCGACTATAATACCTCACCTATAGTTGTTTCTGATTCCATCGAAAAAAGAAATGCAGAAACAAAATCATAAACTTGAAACACACAAGGATCTTCTTCTTCAATCGGTATCCCTTCCATACCAAAAGTACCATTTCCAAACACTTGACTCAATGGTGTGGACTGTCCTGTTCCATAGATTTTGGCGTAGTCGTCGTTCAGGAAAGCAAAGGCCCAGTAAAGCAAGCCAAATATCACCCAATGCCCAACGTAAACCGCTGCAGTCAAGAAGAGCACCCAAGACCAGCTTGAATCCGTCAGTGTTGTGAAAATGTCATTGAAATATCTTCCGTAAAGTTCCAATTTGCCATAATCCTTGAAAAAAGAACACAAGGTATACATCATGTCAAATTCGCAATAACTATCAAAAGCGTGTGGTCGTTATCTTACAGGTTCTAATTCTTCTACGAGAATAACAATAATATATAACAAAAAGAGCATTGTTTTATCACATGTGTTTGCTGCCAAATCTGAAACTGTGGGAAAAAGATAATTTTTGGTAGATTTATCGTAAAACGGCGATCCAATAGACAAAAGGTGCACTTGCAGCTGTTTTACCTTTATTCTTATGTTTGGAGATCCGTCAGGATTTATAAGTCTCTGGTTGTATTTAAGTAAGTGAGGGGTCCGTTGGCGCCCAAGGAAACTATTGGACGTAGCTCTTAAGGAAGAGATGTATACTTTGCTGTTACCGTGCTTTCTTCCGGTGGTCACACTGGAACTATTTGTTCTTGAAGCTTTTCTTATTCGTCGGCGATGATCAAATTGAGTTTGAACGCGAAAATTTACAGTTCTGCTGTCTGTGCCGTTTTGCGGCAGCCTGCTCTTCTTTTTATTGTTGTTGTTGTTGCTGTTTACACTGAGGTCTGATCTATCAGAAGACCCTTTTGCCAATCTGCTACTTTCATTTTCAGACACCTCCGCTTCGCTTTCGTCGTTGCTGGAGTCGCAAGGTGAGTTAACCTCCCTGTAGGATTCGCCGCAAGAACTCACGTCTGTGTTTGATTTGCTGCCGTGAAATTCATCGGACCCTTCGTGCCAAGGCATGTAGTCGCACTGCTTGTCATGAAAGCGTGCGTTGCTTTGAGGTGAAGGAACGTGTTTGTAAAACTTGGTCGTGTCGTACGCGTTTCCGTCCTGCGTGACAAACTGCTCGAACGAGGTGTTGCTTTCATTCATTTTGAAATGAGTGAGATCTTGCGATCCAGGAATTTGTTTGGGAGATGGAGATTTTGATAATATAAGAGGGCTGTAGTTTCCTTCGTCGTTGTTGTTTCGGTCTAACCCGGCTGGTGTGTACAAGCTGTCGTCATCCGATACACCGCTCGACGTTGAATCGACGAGTTCTTCAGGAAAATGCAGATACGAGGTCTGGCTTCCCAATCTTCGTATAAACGCCATTGTTACAAAACGTTTTCAAGCAAAATATGAAAAACTTTAACTCGGCCAAGCGTTCACTGAAATCTATGATCCTGTGTAACTTAGAAGTGTTAGTAAATACGCAGTAAAAATGTATAAAAGGTGTTGTTGGTATGGATAAGAAACTGCGAATATCTACATTGTAAAGTGCAAGTAGCACGAACAAAACCGTTCCCACCGGTGTTGTTGAATAGGAAAAGTCAATAAATGCCAGCACCATTTATGTGCATGATCACCCTGATTAAGCAGTCAAACAAAGGATTTCACCAATCTTGTGTATTAGTATTTTCTATTTTCATACCTTTCGGCACAACCGCTGATACATGAACTCAGCAAGTACACCGCAAATGACAATGTGAAATAAGCAGGTTTTGCTGACGATAGCTCTGCAGTTGGCCCATTAAAATGCCTTAAAATGGTGGGACTACTTGCACGACAAGGGTCCATACTTTGGACACTGCCCCAAACCTTCAAAAAGTATCCTAATTGTCACAAACGTGGACCAATACAAAATGCTGCATAAAACATTTTCAAAGGCATGGGTATAAAAATCACAGACCAAGATGACCGCCCAGCTTGGAGCAGTAATTGGGACTGACTCACATAAATGGTGCAGAACCTCAAGCTACTCTCCACTTATGCAGCTGACGATCCTGAAACGGCATACTCAGCCTTCACCGGAGGGATATGTTCTAGACGAGATGGAACATGAGTGAGTTATTCAAACCACTAGAACACGTAATCAAAAATTAACTCATTTCTACTCCTGTAGACCGTCCGGTGAGCGATGATGAAAGGAAACTGCTTGCAGTCCCTCTCTGGCATAGTGGGCTAGATCTGCCAAATCCTCGAGTAACTGCAATCAATAAATATGCGAAGTCCACTCAGATCGCTGCAAAGCTTACAGAACAAATTTACAATCAAGAATTTGACTACTACACCATGAACAATCATCATACCAAAGCCATCAAAAGCAAATTAAGGCAACCCAAGGAAACAACATTTCGCCGATGCTGCGATAAAATACTTTAGAAACTGAAAGCACAGACACAACAGCAGGTTAAAGGAGCCATGGAGATAAGAGCGCCCTCTTGACTCTCAACAGTGTCCATCAAAGCAATTGGGTACGCCCTGAAAACCTAAACAAACAAGAATTTGCAGATACCATCAATGGTTGGGAGATAGATTGCGCCCATGCTTACTGTGCATGTAGAGAGAAAAATTCTGTAAACCACAGCTTCATATTCGAACTGTGTAGATATATATCAATGAGTACACCTCAGTGGGAGACTCGGAGGTGCAGCATATGAGAGAAGTTTGCCGAGATGTTTAGGTTGAATCCCACTCTGAATCTCAGACCACAAGCTTGAAGGAAAAGCAATTGTTGCAGACGATGCGAGGTTTGATAGTTTTGGTTCAGAGGTAAGGTTTTAGTTTGGAATGAGTAAAATTAAACCCTCCCGCTGAACCAAAACATGACATGCGCAAACTGGTGTCCGTTCAGAAGAGACCTGTTCATAACAGACCACTCGAAACAGACCACGTTCATAACAGACCCGTTCATAACAGACTCATTATGAAGGTTGGCGCACAACACTGCTGTGACAAACAATGGACGACAAAATGTCCTTATATCGCGAATGGTGTGTTCCGAATTTTACGAATTCATTGTGAAAAAAGATACTTTCGCAAGTTTTAGGGGATCGCCCCAATCGCGATCGCCCCCCTCTGGAACCGCCCCTGGTTGCCATCGCTACATGTGCAAGTTTCGTTTACGCATTCTGCAGAAATTCTGAATCATACGGCGTGTTGTTTGAAGCTTTCATTGGACGCGTCGCCTTGTCAGAAGAAGCGAAATTTAGATGCATTTATCTGAGAACGACGTATTCTATAGTGTTAATCATCGCAGCTTGTGTTGGGGATTTATTCAGTTCGTGTTACTTTTGAAGTAAGTTTTGAAGCTTCGGCGAATGCATTTATTTGAGAAACACGTAATTTCGAGTTTTAATTGTCACAGTCGGTGTTGTGTGATTTATTCACTGCAGTCTTGAGGTTGTTTGCTTTCTCTGCCCTTGTTTTAACCTTTCAACGTTTCACCTGTTAGCATTGCTTGCAGATGTAAGGACTGACGATGCGTAGTGATACGTGAACTTGATTTCCTATTTAAAAATTTGCGATTGATTTCATGCTTATTTCACCTATGGAGTGAAGTTAGTTGAGTACAGATATGTGTAAGTTTGAATCATCGCAAAAAGATGAAAGCAGAGCCCAGTCGACTGATTCCTGGAAAAACTACAGAAAACCTAGAACTTTTAATTGCCACCATAAGGTAATTGAACACTCCGACCCGACCTGCTGTTTTCTAGTACTCCTCACTTGCAGCGCGCAATGGCAAGGGTTTGAGGAGAGACATAGTATTTCGGTCTTTTCACTGCTGATTGTACTTCCCGTTTGATAGCATGCGGCAGAGAACCGATAAAGTACATGTTGAAGACCCGCTGAGAAGATGCAAGCAGTACCAAATAGCCCGTGAAGAGCAAACGGTTGATCCTACAGCTTCTAATTCAGGTTGAATTTCATCGCAACCTGCAACCTTCACATTCTCACAGCCTTCAGCATTTTGATAATATGGCAGACTTTTTGTTTTTTCATGTTTGTATATATTGTGTATAATATCTTTCTTATATTTTATGTTTCAACCCTCGATCACGATTTCTTGGTTTGTAGTGCCAGATTAAACCACGTGCAAGAAACCTGCTGCCAGAACACCTTTTAAAATTTTTGAAACTTGTCTGATGAAAGTTAAAATCTTTAAGTTTTCTCTAAGCTTTCGAGGAATCATCCGTCTGGGCTGTACTTTCATCTTTTTGCGATGGTTCAAACTTGCACATATCTACAGTATATTCAAGTAAGTGCTCTTCATAATGGGGGTAAGCAAGGAAACGATCAGCAAATTATTAATAGAAAATAGATTTCACGTGAAATTACGCATCCTCAGTCCTGAAATTTGCAAGCAAAGCTTACGGGTGAAACGTCGAAAGGCTAAAGTAGCAGCAGAGAAAGCACACAGACTCAAGACTAAAATGAATAAATCAAAACACAAGCTCAGAAATCATAGCAACGTAACGAAGTTAGTTAATTTATTCATTTTAGTCTTGAGCCTGTTGTTTACTCTGCTCTTACTTCAGCCTTTCAACGTTTCATCGGTAAGCTTTGCTTGCAAATTTTAGGACTGAGGTCCGAGGATACGCAATTTTACGTGTAATCGACTTCCTATTTTAATAATTTGCTGATCGTTTCCTTGCTGACCCCCAATTATGGAGAGTACTTACTTGAATTATTTGATGAAGTGCTAAACAAAAAGTTCGTGATGTACGTTGGGAAAAATGAAATAATCGGTATTGTAACACTGCTGTGATAAGCTAGCCTACATACTTTCTGGTGGAATAAGAATACTCCCAACCACTCATATCAAAGTTTTGGTGTGAAGTAAAGCTTGCATGAATAGTATTTTGGAATTTTTCGACACTCAAACAAGCCTTGTACATACAGAAACCAGCTTTATCATCATTATAGAATGCAAAGTGTCTGGGATCCTCTGATGCAGATGGAAAATAAGAAGTTCACGATAGTAATACTGTTCAAAAAATGGAAACAAAATTATGTTAGCTTTAATTTGCTGCTTATGGGGTCCAAACCAACTGACAGCAAGCTAATTTGAGTACTTGCAGACGAAGGACGAAACGAAAGTACATGACATTACTGAGTAAGTCAGTGGAATAAAATCGCCCTTGGCAATTTTCACCGTCAACAATCAGCATATATGACATGCATTCGTGACCACGACTTCTCCGCTTTCAGAACATGACGCCACTCCATTTTAGAACCTTTTACTTCTTTGTGGTTCCTCATGGCATTTCATTGTTTTTGTTCTTTTCTGTTTTGTTTAGATACTTTCTTGTTTTGATGCTGCCTTGCCGCCATTCTGTTGCGACAAAAATAAACATTTTAATTGTTTCGATCTAATCTAAGCTACACTCAGGCGTTGAACACTTGGGTGGTAACCTTCCCGCGATGATGCCAATCTGCTGCAAACAACTACAGTTAACACTCAAGCTGAAACTTTATTCATTCCGTCAGTTTCATGGAGACCGATATGTTTTGACATTATGTGCATTGGTTGAGCAGCCTAGCCCAATACTGAGATTAACTTAATCCACAAGACATAGAAGAAAACAAAAATAACTTCTTGGAAGCTACGCAGATCTCCTCTCGCAAAACATGCAATTTGGTCCAAGTTATACTCGGCTGCAGTACAGAAAAGCTCACCACAACCTGTAAATTCTCACAACTGTTATCATCAAAGTGATACGATAGAGAAGGTGAACCTCACATGTAAAACTGTCCCAAACAAATTTGTTTTCTTAAAGACTTTCAACATCCAGTCGCTTTGACGCTCGTAAGGAAATTGAGTCAAACCAAATTTAGCTGTGTTCAAAGGCGACTTTCTGACTCAGCTATAAAGCATTTCCTTGATTTCGTCTCGCACGACGGTAACAAGACGGGTCATCTAATTTTTTCCGCGCAGTCTATTACGGCGCACCGAAATGTCACAAGCGCCGGACGAGCTGAAAAAAACTCCCTCTGTGATTAACTATAACTCACAGCTTCTTTGATGAACTGTAACCCAGAGCAGAACCTGCCATTCGACATTGGATTACCTTCGTAGTCTGCTCTCTCGGAATCGTAATTTATGGCAAGCCCAGTGAACTGCGTGCTTGTACGGTTTATTTATACAGCAAGCAAGCACTTCGATGGTCGCTTTACAAACCTGTTCCGTCACGCATACAAAGCTTCACTCTTTACAAACCAGTCAAATTCCAAATAGGATGCTTATTCTCTCTAATGACGAAAACTCATCGCAAACGTTTGTTCACTAGTACTGGATTGAAATAATAATATTACCTCTAAGGAATGGCTAGATGTGCGTCTAAAAATTGGCACAAATATTTCTAAAACTGTTGCAGGCATTGTTTAGTTTTAATGTGGAACCAAGTAAGAATAAACTTATAACGAAAATACATTTTTTACATTGAATAATATTGATTTTTTTTGCATTCTAAAGACAACTAAACAACCTCCACTCCTGCCCATATCATGCTGACCGCTTGACTGTATCAGAAGCGACTGGGATCAGTCACGAAGTGCGCGAAAGTTTCCGACGCAATGCTTCAAGATCGTGATCACGGTAAAGGCCAAAGACCTGCAAAGCGATTTACGTAAGCACAGCATACTTTGTAATGCTGGAAAAAACGCCCGAGGTGGTGACGCATACAATTAATGAAGTTGGTTCGACAAGTGAATAACTGCTGTTTATGCAACAGTAAAACACGTTATCGCCTGACAGGATAAAATCTGTTTTTCTAGCCTTTGGTCTGGTTATCATCGTACTTCATAGAGGCGCAGTTGATACTGAACTGAGCTAGTTAAGGGAAACTTAGAAATTTCAAAGCGAAATAAACATATTGGTCTTATCCAATTTAAAAATGGCACTCATTTGCGTGACTTGAAAGAAAGACTGTTTTAAACGACTACTTTATTTTACTTAGTTTTGCAGCACTGGTGGTTTCGTCACTACTAACTTGGAAAAGTAAGAGAAATAGTTCAATTTATCTGTCACCACATAACCTCAGCGAAGCACAATGCAGAAGACATGAAAATGGCCTGAAGTTCTTGTTGCAATCATCAGCGCTACTGCACAACCGTTGTTACTTATTGCTTTTCACCCACGATTCATAAAATGCGTCAAAACGTGGAGAGCATGGGAGCGACTACTCTTAGGACAAGTTAAACCATGGAAGGCAGTGAATATGTTTGTTTTCCATAATGAATTAGGGTTAGAGCCGAAAAAAGCAACTTCAGCGATGCGACTGATGCATCTTGTTTTCATGGAAAGATATCAATGATAGCCATTAAATCTTTTCAATTTGACACTCCTTACTGTTTTGTTAAATTTTACATGTTTAACGCACTTAAACAATGAAATGAGCTTTTGGGGACTTAGCCCCCTCAAAAAAAGCTCCAAGACTCCCAAATTGAAACAGGACACACTATAAATCAGTTCAGTTTTGTCAATTTTTAGAATATCAAGCCCTACCGCACAAATCCAAAGCCCCCCGGCAGAAACGCCAAGCCCCCCAATTGAAAACTTTCTGGCGACGGTTCTGTGAATGAGTCGCTTGGTTTCAAAAAGCATCAGGTCCCTTTCATCCATTTTGTAAAGTAAAAGACATATCATAAGAACTTTGGTTGCTTTTTCAAGGTTACATGCAACAAGTGTTTGAAATTCTGCGAAATTAAATACCCCATCTTGTCAAACCAAATTCCTTAATTCTTAAAGGAAAACTTGATAATTCCATTAGATGTGTTTTTTTCTTAACTAGAGAAGTTAAATTGTAAAACTTTATGAAAATCCAGTTTTGAGCAATAACGTAGTTTTTCGGGTAAAACGCTCTATGGTGATGAGCACTTCAAAACAACATCAGTCAAGTTTATAATGTATTGCACGGGACTGACAACCAAACAGTACTTTCAGTGCCAGCAGCATCGACTCTAACTTTCAAAAAAATCAGGTTCAAATTTACTCATAAAATTGAAACACAAAAAATCGTAAATATATCTTGTGCGGCTCCTGTTCGTCAGCGATAAGGATCCGACGTCCATTTCTCATGTAAGAGTAGTCACGTAAACGGGTGGAGCACTGTTGTAGCGACACAATAGCCGTTTCTGATTGAAGTATAATGATGAATGGCTGCTGACATACAATTGTTGTTATTCACGTTTCCTTAGGATATCATTCGTCAAACCTTGGACATCTTGATATTTGAATCACCACAGGAAGCAGCCACAACTAAGAGTTTTTCAATTTGAAAGAATCCGTTTGAAAATCCTTGCGATCTCAATCACAAAACCACGGTTCGGGGTGAACCAAAAACAGTTTCCGATTTCCTACTTTGTGACAAAGATAACTTTTCAGAATGCTTCAAAAATGACCTGTACTGAAAATTAGGTTTCAAATGAGAGGCACCATGTATGTCTATCTTTAACGTATTACCGACAGGGGCGCCGGAGCAGCGGTAGGGGACAGTAACAGAGTTGAGGGCAATAGAAACTAAAAAAAACAAAAATAGTTACCATTTATGCTTGTTTCTGTTTAGCTAAAATGCTGATCTCAAAAATGATTGCAGAAATTATACTGTAGAAAATCTTCTGAATTTTATCGGTGCGCCAATAGCTGCAATGAATTTGTTTCAATTCAGTAATGATTAACTTGAAATTACTGCACCTATGTTACCATTATGAAAAAACATCTCCGCTCCTTTGTCCCCTTTTGAAAGGGTAGAAGGGCAATCCCCCGCCGTTTCCCCGGTCTCCGGCGTCCCTGCTTCCCGAAATTTTAAACGTACACTCTTTGGTTCGCCATGCGCCCTACCCTCTTTCCGCAGAATCAATATTGCCAAGTCTCGAATGAAATCTCAAGTCATCCCACGGTTGATTTGAATGAATAGCGCTATGTATCCTGAAGTATAAGCTAATATTTGAAAATAGATTCTGCAAATCCTATTAAGGTCTTATACAAACCGCGACATTGCCTGGCGCTTATGTCATTGCTATTTTTGCTCTCAAGGTCGAGCGTTCTGCAGCTTTATATTGAATGCAACGCCACCCCGGCAGTTGCCTTAATCAGGTTACTCGTTACTCCAAGAAAAGTCGTGTTGCTAAAACCGATTTGCAACTTCATTTGGACAAAACAACCGCAGCAAGATTAATTAAAACACGTTGCTCAATTATATTTCATTTATACTTAGTTTCAGTTAAATCCATTTCGAAAACATACGCAAAACCAACTTGTCATCAAACTCCTTGTTTCTTACGTCTGCTTTGCGAAGTAAAGACTTTCTTTTTTCATGTATAGACGCAATAAGTTAGTGTGCTTGTATCGATATTTCGTGTTATTTGTGTTTTTCACATCTTGCAACGACTTGCAGTAAAATTTTTTGCATAGAAGAAGCTTACATCTGAACAAGTTGGATAACGGGAGAATGTCTGTAAAAAATTGATAAAACAACAAAATCATCTTCAATTTATTTGAATAGCTTTGATTTCTTCACAATCACTACATGAAAAAAAATTAACAAGAATTTCTCTATGTTTTCTTCTAATATTAATCCCTTGTTCGTTTTCTTAGTCCGTATTAAAGATGCTGAAAACCTCTTTTATCGATGTGTCAACAAAAAGTGATTTATTGCTGCTTGAAAAAAAACTTAAGCTTAGTAACTTGCAGAAAATCAAATAGGAAATTACGAAGTTCGGATACTCTGTTCAACGGAGACATTTTCCAGGAAAATTTGGGAGGATACGTTTTGATTACAGTCATGTGGGCACAGGAAGGTATTATACAGACATGGTGGAAAAAATTCAATTTCCCTGATTTTTTACAGCCAGTCATTGTTTGGTACTTTCTACTGAAATAGTAAATAAGAACGTCCATTGTCCAAAATTTTCGGATTTCTTTTCTAAAAAGAGCGAAAAACAAAAGTTTGTCCATTGCCTGAACAGCTCTAATTTCCTTATTTTACCCTGAAAAAATTTGTCGTTTCCTGTATTACCTTTTTGTTTTGAAAATCTACCGACGCTGCCTTGATTAGCCTGATTTTCATATTTTTTACTTCGTTATTGCGGGGTCCGGCTTCCCCATCCCTGTCCGGCACCTCAAAACAGCGACTGGGAATCACACTCACTTGTTGTATCTTCCAGGCAATGGAGTCATAGCCATCTAGTGGAAGTGAGTCTGAAGGTTTTCTGGGTTTGGTTAAAACCACTGGCTGCGAGAATTGAAGTATAGAGAAAGACAAAAATGTGAAAGCGTTATCATGAAAAGAGTTTGCTTGCAAGTTTAACAATCTGATGAAGTTCCGAGTGGTGGAAGACAAAGGTTACACAGGGTAAGTCAAACGGAGACATACCGTTGCATAGGCGTAGCCAGGGTGGACCAAAGGGGCCATTGTCCCCAACATTTTTGGAATATAAAGTCATTTTGTGCTTTGGGAGGCGGTAGCCCAAACAAAATATTATTTTTTCGCCTAAAATCAAACATTTTGCCCCCCCTCAATTTTTTTCCCAAAATGTTTGTGCTAGCTACGCTACTGTACCGTTGTACTACAAAGGTGCATGGTAGGTAACCCCGCAAACAAAATCACGAGTTCAATCCGAAAGATAGTAAGGTAAAACTTTGGAGTTTCGTTGATTCCTAATACGTTTGGGTGTGTACATACAGCGATTTTGACATTTCATCGCCATGTTGATGCTGTCACCAACAGCACATGTTTCAACAGTAATCGAGAAATAGACGGCAGTAAAGGCGAGATATACGGGCGTATTTTGCAATAGAACATTTGCGATACATGTGTCCGCGAACGGAGATGGTAAACCACGCAATGTTTCCTTTGAAATGCGAAAACGTGTTTGTCTCAGACAGCACAAGGTCCTGATAGAATTATTTTCTAGAGTTAATAGCATTAAGATTCGTGACATACAAATAAGAAATAAAAACAAGAAACGAATTAAATTTATAGAGATCATGTGACTGCTGTAGACAATCAGTTTATGTTAATGTGCGATGTCATTTATGTTTAAGCGAGGTAACGCAAGGTAAAAATGTAGTTTGATGAGATACTAATGCAGGCATTTCATTCTGTGGATAGTCATCACATTTTCAAACTGCCAGAATGAAGGTTTTCGTGCAGGCATTGCGACATCCGTGCGGCAGCACCATACAACTGTGGCATGTGCCAACGACCAGGTTCCAGTGAAAAATGTTGTCTTAATAGAAACGAGTTTACATTGGAGACACGTACACAAGTTCTTAGTAACCTAACCTTCGCTTCCTGAAATTACTGTAGCCTCCAGCTCTACGCTACAAAAGCACACCAAACAACTAACGTTTCGTTGAACTGCGCTATTGCAGGCAATTCTAATTTAGTATATCAGGCAATCGCACTACACTGTAATGTTTAAACAAAAATATTCGAATGTGCTGAAAAATCTCTTCAGAAGCTGTCACTGTCAGGTTTCTTTCCGTAGGTTCATTTTGTCTGCTGCAGATGGGTCTTAGATCGTTATAGCGCTTAGAAATCACGAGAATCTAACAGATCAACAGCAGTGGTCGTACGGATACATGCAGATATGCCGGCAAGTTGCTATAGTGTAAGTGGACACATTTTCCGCCGTGCTGCCAATAGGCTTACGTGAGTGCCTTTACTAATGCTTTGTGACGGAATCCGGTAATCACTGTGTGATCCCAAATACCTATCAAATGAGATACAAAAGTATTTGCAATTTAAAGGCAGACATTGTAGGTAACATTGAAAATATTGTGACGTCAGGATATCGCCTGCCCTTTACCGGACTGTCGCAAATGTTAGCAAAAACCTAAACACCATCCCTCCATAAAAGTGTCATGCCATTTATGGACGACCACATTTAAAAATGAATATAGAGGTGATCAAGGAAGATTTTCATTTGGTCGTTACATTTCATGCTTTATAATATTAAACTAGCGGAGAAAACTCCGCTCGTCGATTTCTCGTCCGAAATACCCTTTTGTTATCCGAATGCTTTTCTCACTGATAGTCATTCGCCGAACGTTTAACAGCTTTTCACATTGTGTCCAACACATTGTGCATTGTGAAATTGCACGCAAAGCTGAATGGTATTTATCTTTGATAAGTCATCTCGTCGCAGCAGGTAATCATTAACCACTGTCAGTATTGCGACAGTGGTAAAGAAACAATGAGTTGTTGAATTCAGTAAATGGAAGTGCTAAAGGATTCAACGTAAAGTTCCAGTTAGACTGTAATGTATAATAAATTACCTCAGAATTGGTCGATCCTTCCAAAAACTGGATCAAACTTTTCTGGGAATCCCTCAACTTTAACAAACCGCAAACGCTTGGTACATACAGATACATATTTTCTAGGTTCCAAGGGTGCAGTGGCAATTTTATAGGTGCCGGAGCTCTGCTGGACATTTTCGCTTGTATTTGTAGGCAACGACCCATCATTCACTAGTAGAGGTGGCGGAGCGGAGCTCCGGCAGCACTACCGCACTGCTATTTTTTTAACCAAAAGCCCTTAAAGGTGGTAACGGGGAGAGTCTGGAGATTGAATGCGAAAAAAGGTTGATTTCTTTTATTAAAGTTTCTGTTCTTAATTGGAGCATGCTTTTTTATGATTAGTTTCTGGTACGTAGGTTGTTTTGCACCATTTTGCACACCATTAATACAATTTGTTTTTCGCGGTTGTTACTCTCGTTGCAAAAAGTTTATGGATTCAAGTGAATCAGCCTTGGATTAAATGTTGCACAGTTACTTGAACTCATGTTTTTTCTCTCAAAGCAAATTTTTGGGTGCTCTATACAAAATTGCTCCTGATGGTTTTCTAACAAACATTTACCAATATACCCGGCTAAAATTTTACATGTCACAAACGTGCAAAAACTGAAGAATTGCAGAGTGAATTACAAACCGTAGACTTAAGAGAAAATAGAAGAGAGAAGCAAACACAGGCAGAGTAAATTAAGAAATGTCATAGAAGAATGAAGTTGTAACTCCCATAAGGCTTATATGTAGACATCCACCTACAACCAACAGCAACACTCAAATTCCATATCCTGCAGAAAGTAACCAAGCACCAGCCCTCAGGCATACGCCACGGAAATGAGTGGAAGTACAGCAAAGCCATGAAGTCTCGCATGTGATTTACACGCAATTAATGGACAATTAGTATCAAAACCAGTGGTTCTTAACCTTTTCCCTACTGCGCCCCCCTTAAGCATTTGTCCTTTGTTTCAACCCTACTGATAGTAAAAAAGTTGCAAAAACAAATGTATTTATCGGTAAATTTATTGATCAAACTTGTTGTATGTTGTAGAGTGCGCAAGGGCTCGCACCTCCATGGAAATTAATTGATGCACCCTGACCAGGCTTCCTCCCAGTTAAGAACAACTGGTTTAAACAATCAATGGAAAGTAAAATTTTGTTTTGAAGTAAAGACGCCTCAAGAATCGCTACGTCCTTCAACTACCTCCATATGTTGCATTGTAAAAAAGCAATGTCAATGAAATATATTTTTCAACGCTTGAATATAGAGCGGATTAAATTTTATCTCGACTTCAGAATGTAGGATTATTTTCAGAATCGGATTGAATTCTGTAGCACGTTAGGGATCAGAAGTTTAGTTTAGGATCAAAGTACATATGCAGAACATAAATCTGCTTCTCCATTTTGTTCCAACGAAAAGTTGCACATACTTTTTCTATACAGTTTTGATACACGAAAGTTTTCTGCATTGGCTGATAACTTTGCTACACTTCTAGACAAATTCACTCACAAGGCAGCTGTAGATTAGTTAATCTCTTTATGTATTTCGGATTTGTCAAGTAATCAGTTTCGTCTTTCTTGATTTTTGGCCGCAAGTATTTGTACCTAGCGTGTCTTTAGGACGTAGCAAACTGCTAAAAGAAGATAACGACTTTGACGCTCACAGTTGCCGCAAAATACAGCATTCATGATACGAAAGAAATTTATTTAAATGACGACATATAATTTTTAAATGACATCAACTTATTCACAAAAAGTGGCAGCATGCCTGATCTCGCTTTGATAAATGCGCATTGATAGGAGCCGTCAAATTTTGTAAACACCGTCAAAATATACGTAGCTATATCATTATTTTGTTTTACTTGGTTAAGACGAGTTTAACATTTTTTTTCATTGTCACCATTAAAAGAAAACACCAACAAAGGCTTACCTAAACTGTAGAAAGTATTCAGCTCTTGAGTCTTTTCCTGGTCGGTGTGTGATACGCACTTTGTTTTTCCAAATGATTTCTTGTAAACAACAACTAGGCTATTCACAGGCGTTGTTTATTTCACCTATATGGGCTATTTCTGTCGAAAGAAGAAACGTGGAAGAGCGTCTGTGTACAAATTCCACTGCTGCCATTCGATCGGCGCAAATCGGCGTGGCATACAAAGCACAGATTGTTTTTCGAATGACTTGTAAAACGTTCATATCAATGGCACTTCACCGAATGCTTGAACCGCTGCGGCTGAAACAGCAGGTGCCATTCAAGTCGATGCTGTGGAGTGCAATTTAGAGCGTGGTAGAAAAGTCTTGCTGCAATGCAAACGGCTACATCGTTTTCGACAAAACATGCAGTTTGGCTTGCACCTTACAGATCTTATCTCGAACTAAAACTGAATTGACTGAGTCTTTACACCTTTGAAAACAGAGTCCATTTTCGGTGCACTTTTGTAAGTGATTTGAAAATTTCTATGATGCTGACTATAAAGTCAAAAAAGCAAGAATCCGTTCATATAGGTTTTGTTATAAATCACGTTTACGTAAGTTTGCACTCTTTATGTCTATAGCAGAGTTTCCCGAACGCTGTGCTCCGCAGGACAGGGCACGGTGTGTTGTGAAATTTTGGAAAAAATGAAAGCATACCACAATGACTTATTGTGTACCATTTCTCATATTGTAAAGCCGTGTTGCCAGTTCTATTCATGGTGTCTGCTGTATAGAAAAAGAGGCATTAACCATATCTGGTATAACACTAGGCCCAACTCGTTGATACCTAAATCATCTAAAATATGTTTAATTCTGGACAACATAGAATCACACAATGCTTTAGGAGTAGAATGTCGGGACCAACCGTTGTTTCGAAATAAACCATGACAGCAAGTGCTTCTTGATTGCTTCAGTCGCTGTGCCGACCTGATTGTTAGTTTGAAATGTTCCTTCGTGTAAGGGGTTTCGGAAACACAGCTGGCCACACGTGGATTGTTTAATTTTTTTCTGACCGTTCACTCAAATTCGGGTACATGGCCTTATCCAGGGGTCACCAACATAATGCCCGTGGGTACGAGGTCGCCCGCGGGCCTGTTTTGAAAATAGTATTAACATAATCAGGGTCTTCACACAGATGAATGTGATTAGTTTTATTGATCATAACATCATTAAAGATGAATTGAGCAAAATGTTTTATTTCAGACATGTATATCAAACCGGTAGCTCTTCGCATTAAGCGGTACCCAAGAAGTAGCTCTCTGTTTCAAAAACGTTTGTGACTCCTGTTCTTATCGCATTGAACGAACTCTTTTAATGGTTACGTCTCAACTACGACGTTTCGAGTACGGCCGCATGGAAAACTGGCGTGAGAACAGTGACCAACAGCTGAACAGAATGCGGAAATCACTACTCACTAAAGTGTATAACATGCCCTTGTCAACCCTGGGGCAGAAGAACCACACGTTTACTTTTGGTCGAGACAGTTCCTCTTTGGGGTTGTATTCGGGTGTCCTTCAGGACCGTTGCCAGGATGTAGCAGCAGGGGGGCCAAAAAACAGTAGGGGGGAAAAAACAGTAGGGGGGAAACATTTTTAAAATACAGTATTGGATGTATGCAGCAACCGATGGGCCGACGTGAAATGGGGGGCACCGATTGCAAATGGCGGGGCCGGGCACCGCTGGCCCCCTCGCTGGCGACGGTCCTGGTGTCCTTGTTAGTTACTTGCTTGACCCGGAAGAACTGCTGCAGACAACAGGAAAAGTGTCAGGATTATGTCTGGAAACGAAGTGAAAATTTTCGAGAAGACATTTTTTGTTTTCCACTGGATTTGTAGTTAATATTTCACAGGATATCGAAAGAATTTACAAATCTTGTTGTATTTGGAAGTACAGTACAGTCCATGGGCCATGGCCGACAGTTTCTCAATCTAATTTGCGTAACGCACCAGTTAGTAAATACCAAGCTTATGGTTAGCCTGCCTGCAGGACCGTCACCAGGTTTGGCGGATGGAGGCCCCAAACAAAAACGGGGCCACTACCAGCGAAGACCAAAAATGGTATTCGCTCATACAAGCAGGGAGCACCAACAGCAAACGGAGGACTGGCACCCCAACACTCTCACTGGCGACGTTCCTGCTTACCTGCGATAGTTTGGTTGAACAGCAAATGTATTAGAATTCTATTTTTATGCAACTGGTCGCGGAAGGGTTGTCCAACACGATTCTCACAGCTGGGCAATTTGTTGCAAAGTGTCGTGCCGTGAACCTTTCGGGGAATAACATCCCATCTCTGCCGCTCGTACTTGAGATAGCACATTTCGGTCATTACAACAGTCGAACCCACAGGTCAGGAACGCTACGAAGATCGATGTAGTAACTGAAAGCTTTGTGGTATTTGAAAGCTTCTGTTTCGTGACCGCAGAACGATGAAACTCACGTAAATACTGCCTCTGGTTTCCCAATCATTGCATCATCTCCTCGTTCTACCGTCCGTAACTCTTAGATACCCCACAAATTTCTTGACATTTCCGACCTGCTATAATGTTTTCTCGCTTGCTTGCAGCACACACCAACTGGATCTCTGAAGAGACATAACACCTCGATCTTTGTATTGTTAATTTTCATACCGGTTTGATCGTACGCTGCTGATAACCGATCAAGTGCATGTTGACGGTCTTGTTCAAAAAATGCAAGCAGCAACAAATCGTCCGCAAAAAGCAAACGGCTGATGCTGCAGCTTTCAACAGTGACACCCCCGTAGACTCGGTTGTGATTGTCTACCCAGTCGATATAGACTACGATGAGGAGTGGTGACAGCATACACCCTTTCCGGAGTCCAACAGCCACGGCTAAAATTTTGACATAATTTTACCAGCACATACATAAACGTCTGAGCAGGAATACCATGACTCGATTGCCAATAGCCGGACAGAAGTTCTATGGTCACAACCTGCAGGAGACCACCGAGGTGCTGCCACTGCACTCAACCCAAACAACAACAGTTGTGATTGCAACTACAGCTGTGCTGTACAAACTTCCACGAAGTGCACAATAATACTTAAACGTGGTAATGCCTGAAACGTTGAACTCTCGCTTGTAACAATGTACCTCCACGAACCATGCACAAGCAGCGTATACTATCGGACGTGACCCACCCAAACGTTAATGTCTTTAGTAAAAGTATTATTTTTTTGTTCAAGAATGCACTGGTATTATGCTCTTACATAAAAATGAGGAACGCCTTGTGCAAGATTACGCACAAGAATACATTAGTGAAAGCAGGATACTCAGCACACAGTAAAGGGCAAGATGTTTTCCCGAAAAATTTCTCATGTTTTTTCAATTGTTTTCCACATTCACTTCTACATCATTTGAAAAACAGCAGTTCTTCAGAGCATTTTTCGCTCACACCGTTTCAGGAGAGATAGGAACAGACCAGGTTCGGTGTCAATAGGGACCCAAGGTGTTTTTCACCCATTTGCTGGTGGTAAATTACGATGACTTTTTTATCTTCATCTGCGTGGCCCCTCTGTTTCTTGATGTTTCCCCCAGCAACGAAAGCTTGGTGATGCGCTTGGCGTAGACCAGTGTTTTCCAAACTCTTTCTCATCTTGGTCTGGATCGCTTTTGGGCAAAATGGCGTGATCCTTTAACATGTTAAGGATGGTGACGTTGCCTTGGTTTTTGTTTTTACACAAATTACAAAGAAAACTCATTTGTGCGAAAAGTACTCTGAAAACGAGTTTCAGTTTTTTCGTAAACCCTTGCAACAGGCAGTTTCTGAAATTCCATCCGTATAATCCTTTTCTTGGAAAAATCGAAACGAAACGTTTAAAGCACCAAATAGTATTTTACGAAAAGCATGCTCTATAAGATGAAACGCTTTGCATTTGGCATTAGAACACCTGGCACGCTGACTTCATAGCTTCAAACATTCATGCACTTTTTCAAAATTGGCGCTGTGCGAGATCAAAACCAATGATGTTGCTTCTTTTTCTGCTTTGTACTCGCATCTTGTGAGGTGACTGCTGCAGTGAACAGGAAGTAAGGCGCAACTTCACATAGCCTGACTGACTTCGATTTTCAAATGATCGTCATCTTTATCGTATGACGAAGTCAAACATGCCGGAACCTGCATGCATACATTACGCGTTCGTCAAAAGCAAACACTGCTGTGTACTTTACTGTTATTCCCCTGTAGCAGAAAATGTCGTCGCAACCTTAGCCGTTTTAGAAGCAGGAGCTGAATCACGAAATATCACTGCAATGCTGACCGTCACCACTGCCTGTTATTTGGATTACAGGAATGTTTTCAGTTGATTTTCTTTCTACATAGCGAAATTCCTTTTTTTGTACCAAGTTGTGATGGACTCGATCAACCTATGCGCTAGCGTTCTTGTCTGTTTTTCTTTTTTACTTCGACAAATTTCTTTTCTTGAACCACACAAGTTAGTGAGCATTCAATAAATGGATTACTGAGCTGTACACGTTCGGGATTATGTTGTGGCACACGTTCGGGGTTATTTTGTTGGTTTTCCCCAAGGTCAACGCGGAACATCGACTCTTGAACTGCGGCTTACGCGTCAAAAAACGTGCACACATTAACATTGCGAATTTTTTCCGTCAAGTAATCAGTGAAACAATTTTGAAGTTAAGACAGCTATTTTACAACCTGTAGAAGTCCAAGCAATCTATATCTTAGGAATTAGTCCAGTTCAGTTAGGTTTGTTTGCGGTTGTGTGTAGTTTTGTAAGCATGGAAAAGATCTTACGAAATAAAATATTTCAGGTGGGACACTTGGTGTATTACCTTCTAGCAAATTCTGTGTATGCACAAGGAAAAACCATCTGCAAATGGTCGTAGGCTGTTTCGGAGTATTTGAAGTGGATGACAAATAAGAGCAAGGCTTAACATGTGAACACCTGCACTTTGGTTTAATCATAAGACAAAGGCGCCTGCGCACATAAAGAGCAGTGAACTATCACAAACCTTCAAAAGTAGTACTTTCATGTTATTCAAATCCGTAATCACCAATTTAATTCAGTGAGAATCCCAAGTATCACTATCAAGGCGCCAACAACTAAACCAGAAGCTTGCACGATGAACTATAAACGCAACATATGAATTTGCACCCAAAGAAAAGCATCAGCACTCGTGACCACGGACGCCGGTGAGTGGGGTAGGGCATAATGAGGCATTGCCCCCTGGCCTTTCAAAAGGAGGGCAAGGGGGCGGAGGTGCCTTTTCATAACACTTCAAGATCGACTTGAAACGAATGTATTGCAGCTGTAAGCGCACCTAGAAAAATCACAATGGTTTTCTATAACTTCTGTAAGTATTTTTGAGAACAACATACGTTACTGAACAGAAAAAAGCATATTGGCAGGGGCGGAGCTAGGGGGGTGCCAGGCGGGGCCACTTCCCCCTCAAAATTTTGCCTGGCCCCCCCAGTGGCCCCCCAAAAATTTTCCGCGTGACATCATGCCACTGGAGTAGGTCTCTTTCTGAAAGTCCTACACAGACCATTGACAGCTCCCCTTGTTGCAAAACTGGCCCC
>Ga0210059_1003939_pt1 | contig 23904 bp, 19 predicted proteins | sample Ectturendosymbi2_FD_188042 | JGI IMG/M metagenome (GOLD analysis project Ga0210059, IMG submission 188042) | Ecteinascidia turbinata endosymbiont from Florida, USA - Sample 2 (SPAdes) (version 2) | ecosystem: Host-associated > Tunicates > Ascidians > Unclassified | place: Key West, Florida...
CAGGACTGCCCTATAGTGTATAGCCTCGAAAGCCTATATGTGAAATCCGGTTTTGATTCACAATTGCATTGTGCCTAATAGAGTCCTGCGCGGGGCGGGTTGCGGGTACCCGCATTTGCGGGGCGGGTGCGGGAACCCGCACTGCTTTACGTGCGGGTCTGGGCTGAACTTGCTACGGGGCGAGTGCGGGTTGAACTTGCTGCGGGGCGGGCGCGGGATGATAAATTCCTCGTGCGGGTGAATAAGTGTTGAGCCAAAGCACATGAACTTAATCAGCTCAAAAATCCCAAAACATGTGGATGCACTGAAGTTGTTTGCCAGCATTGTGCTTAGGACAGTAGGCCCCCAGCAGTTATAACATTATAATGTGACAACCCATTGTTGCGAAACATCAGCTCAGGCTCTTGCCTTGTGGTGGGCAATTGACCATTTTCCAATGCAACCGTCGTACGTGGTGAGGAATGCTTCAGTCTGGCAGCCCTTCTAAATGGATAGGACAACGCTCAACGAGTCACAAGTGGACTGAAACGTGTTTTTTATCACCTCAAATCTGTTGACTGCGGAAGATCAGATCTGTGGAAAAGTTTTGGTTGCCAATGAAAAAATGAATAGTTTGATTTTGCTGCTTGTTAGACTTGTCTTCAGGCGTTATAAGTAGGGCAAGTTTTTACAACTTTTTTTACAGCTTCCTAAATACGCACTCAGAATGTATGTAGAGCGATGTTTTAAGCTGGTTCCAGGAATTTTATATGGCGACTTGTTTCTTTTTTAAATACAACTTTTCCTGCAACTTCTATCAAGTATTTTGCAAAGTGTAGAAGTTTAATTCAAAAAACATGCTTTATAACTATTTCAGTATAGTTCTGTTTTCTTTGATAACCGAATCTAACTGAATAGTGACCTAAAAGCAGTTGTAGAAATGACCCGGTCAAACATCAGTCCACAACTGCACGCCAAATTGTTCAATTGCCAAACAGCTTCATGCACAAGTTTTAGCATGCTACGCAAACTGTTGGTACAAGATCACCATTCCTCTCTACGTAACGTTTAGAAATATTTAGCATTATATGTAAATAAATCGCTTGAGTAAAATCACTTTCGTTTGAAATGCTTGTGCACAAACACATTTTACTGCAAAGTTTGTTAAAATTAATGCATACTTATCACGACTTTATTGCAACAAAAATTTGCCCTAGTGAGTTTTTAGTAGTTTGCGGATAGCTGCGGGTTTAAGACCGAAAAAGTGCGGTGCGGGCAAGATTTCTCAAATTCCTGCGGGTGCGGACAAAAATTTTCAACCCGCGCAGGACTCTAGTGCCTAGTGACTACATACTTGAACGTCACTGCATAGACGCTGTTAGAATTTGAGCCTTGCACTGCATTGCTATGACTCGGAGGCAGTGAACTTTTTTAAAACTCACTCAGGAATAAAAGTATTCAGACTCCGACTCTGGGTGATAATGCAAAAATCGACTTCGACGCCCTGATATACACAGACAAATCCTGTGTAGCGTTCCCAGAAAGTAAAATGCCACTAAAACAAGAAACGGAAGATGGAGCATGGTGGTGGACTTTGAGAAGCACAGTAAGATGCCACAGACCTCTGTCAAAAACTCAAAAAAGACGCAACTCCAAAACCTAGTTTAAAGTTACCCTTGTAGTTTTAAGTTGTTTTTGCTGCATTTGTGGTTTATTCTGTACTTCTTTTGAGTTACATTATTTTCTGCCCAACAAGAACGCACAACGTTGAAATCTCAATAGCATGAGACGCTTTTCCGTGTCTTCACTCTTCGCCTGTTTTGCGAATAGCAAAAAAAAGATTTGTTATCAAGGTTTCACTCAAGGAGACTTTGCGGTGGAAGGAAATCAGCCAACGTGGAATGTAGCCGAAGCATCCCACTAATTGCGCGGCTCAACCAGTTTTTCAACGAGCTAAAGTTGTGATTGTTCGGGAGCTCATCGACCGGGATTGCGCGCTAAAAAGCATTCATCTCTCTTAATCTTGTTTGCAGTACATAAAGCCTTTGAGTATATCTGCACCTGAGACGACCTCACACGCATGCAAAACGCCAGGTCTGGACCTGCCGCTACAAACTAATGGACATTTTGCGGACGACGCTTCTGTATTTCACGAGCACACCTGGTTTACGGTTTCAACCGCAGCACACAGCAAACCAAACTCGTTGACAACAAAGAGAAGAATCTTAGAAAACTTGGTACAGGAACGAGAGAAAGTGCATTAAAACACGGAGTGGTGTTTCTTTTTTAATTCCTTTGCTATAAAAAAGCACATACTACAAAATGAAAACTAAAAATCTTATTTTCCACATGAACGTAAGCGGTAACTAAGCACACCACACCCGATTACGATCTTCACGCCTCGCAAGTAGTGCGCATGCGCAAGTGCACGCAGAGAAGCTTGCGAGTACACCTCAATGCCTGGTAACTGGCGGTTTATTTCGTAAAGCACGTGCTTCCAGAGTGATTTGGGAGGCTATTTAATTTTAACACGTTGTGGCCCACGTGAGCAAATTGAAGACAATGAAAAATTTTAACTTGTCGGGCCTTTTGCGTCACTTACCGAAAGTAATAAAAAAAACAGCAAAGCTGTAAAAGTTCTGGAACATAGGCGAAACGTACCTGTGCACATCAGATACTTTAAAATGCTAAAATTCCCATTTCGGAACAGCATCTGTCTAATCTTTCTACATCACCAAACAAAACAACGCATTACTTGGTGTCGCACAGGATAGCGACACCACGCAGTGTCCAGTGCTCAGGAGGCTGAACGCTACGCAGCAGTAGAGGGAAGATGTAAGTCAAGTCTGTGCGACGCGGCTTTTTGTAAACGGGACAGTGGAACAGGTTGATGGCTTGCTTCTTTTCATCTTTGGACGAGCCGGCCGTATTGATGGCGTACACGTGGACTACAGGCATGGCGGTGAACAGCACCTTGGGCTGGGGCTCCATCAACTTCACGTTCCGCCGGTCCCACCCGGCACCGTCGAGGAAAAGGCCGTACACGTAGACTCCTCCTGTTGCCGGTATGAATTTTCAGTTGCCGACATTTGTGCCAAAGGCACACAACGCGTTTCCATCTTTTGCCAGCGCTTTCAAATGGCATTCGCGAGACGCGTTTTTGCTTGTCAAAACGTTTGGGTGCAAAATCTGGTCTGACACGCTCAAAGGTACGACTGCCGGAATTCAGCTCAGAAATTAAAAAATCATGCTTAAAACGTGCACAGTCTATAACAGGCGGCACGGGAGGTGAATGCTTTCAAAGCCTCGCAAAACCACATCATGTCGATTTAGCTCGCGATTGTCAGCATTTTTACCAACGTGCCAACAGTACGCTGGTAGGTAAATGGGTAAAAGCATATTAGCTTTTTGTAAAGTCAAGAAATTTTTTTAACAGGCTGCCCCCGAAAAATAACTGATGCCTGCGTCGAAGAAAGATCATTGAACAAAAGAAACATGGCTGCAACCAATTTACCAGGGTTGCCAATCTAAACAGACTTTTCAAGCTAGAAAATTTGCAAAATTCCGCTAGATAAAGAGAAAATGGACGTTTGCAATTATGCGCTCAACAGGTATGTAGGCGGTGGCGCAGCCAGCCCAGAAATTTTTTGGGGGGGCCAAAATGTTTGATTTTAGGCGAATAACACCATTTTGTTTGGAAAAACGCTTCTCAAAGCACAAAATGACTATATTTTCTAAAAATTGGGGGGGCACGGCCCCTTTGGCCCCCCCTATGTATGTAGGTGGAAGACATCCGCTTTTTCAAAGGAACTTTTAGTAGATTGTTCAACACTATTTGGCCAAGGCTCAAATATTATTGCGCGATCGACGAAAAATTGACCCAACAGAATGGGTAAAAAAGCAACACTCACCGAAGCAAAACTAAAAGAATATTAGCAAGCTGTTCCAGTCTGCAAAACTGCTCATACTGACCTATTTCAGCAGGAGGCGGAGCGGTGATGTCTTCCTTCATAAACTTCGTCACATCGTTGTACAGCACGACACCGTCCAGCGCCCAGCCTTTTGCTGTGTGGGCCCTGGTTACCTCTTGTCGCATGGCGGTCAGGAAGCCCTGCGTCAAAGAGAGGGGCGCAGCGTGAAAGCTGACATGAGTTGACGGCACTAAGACTGACTAATCACTTCGCATTTTAAGCCGTGTGACTGTGCAATATGTTACAGGGCGACTTGAGACGTGCTGTTTGCTGGGAAACACTTTTCATCAGTTGCAGACGCGCGATGCGAAATTTGAATGTCGTCGTTTTACCTGTCACGCTGACGTCAACGCAGCTCGATGCTCACTGAAGCGAGACCTTCAAATTGTTTCCAAGCACTTTGGGAAACGATCTTTGATTAAGTCTTCGTCTTCAATATTTTGAAGTCGCAAACGACGTAATTGAGGTCGTTTGTTAATCAAAATAACTACTATTGCCAAGCTTTACCGCAAACAAAGAGTGTTTTTATTCAACACATCCACAACTAAGCATATTGAATGATTTGTAAAATGGCAAGTAGTTAAAAGCAATTTGGCAAACAGCATACAACATGTTGTTGTTCTCGGCAAAGAGGCAGAAAGAAAAACATCTCTGCTGATGACTAAACTCGAAGTGTTTCGAAACTTTTCTCCAGAAACATTGCGAAAAAATACTCATCGCTTCCCAGATGGCAGGTATTCACCAAACAGAAAAACATTTCACTTCAGTTACCTGGGGATTGAAGAACCCCGTCATCCAAAACTGATTAGGCCTTCCCTCAAATATCCACGTGTGGAATTGAATGTGTCGTTCCAGCAGTTCTGTAAACCAGAAGCCGAGGGTGGACGATTCCCATGAAATCTGAAATAGCATAATAAGAACTTAGGCACGAGCTTAAAAATTGTTGTCCTCCTTAACTGCCCTTATACGCTTTTGCACACATAAAAATCAGACTAAAATCTTCCAGAAACAAACAGAAACATTTTTTTTCGAAGCAACTGTTTCAAGATGGACGCTTAGTTCTAGACACGTATAAAAAGTCGTTATCAGTTTATAACCATGGCACGGCAAACTTTACCCTACAGCAGATCTTCAGCAGACCACGGTCATGCGTAGTTCCGGGTCAACAGATTCATTCTCACCTTGCGCCAGAGTTTCGGGATTCTGGCGTCGTACATTTGATCCAGCGCGTCCTTCAGGTTTTCGCTCATGATGATGGTGCCGTCGATGGCCAGCTTCAGGTCGACCAGGGTGGTCCGGACCACGGTGATGACACGCTGCATCCGGTCGAGCTCCTGGCGCAGGAAGATATTCATCGGCTGGATTGCACCCATTTTCTGAAGCCTGGCGCGAACCTGCAGCAAAGCAAGGAAACAACTGAAAATGAAACGTCGGACGGATGCTCTTTACCGTCAGTCAGGGCAACAATAGCTTTCAAAAAACCACCTCGTAACTTTTGAAAAAGTCAACGCTGTTGTGTTCGAACCATCGGCGTAGCCAGTTTTATAACATATAGTCATTTTGTGCTTTGAGATGCGATATCCCAAACAAAATAGCGTTATTCGCCTAAAACCAAAAACATTTTGGCCTCCATACAAATTTTTGGGCTGGCTACGCTACTGGTTCGAATGAGTGACTAATGTATATCCAAGCGGTCTGACCCGCATTGAAAAATGTGTAATTTCAAACCTAAATCTCAGTTCGATAAATTTTCGGCGAGGCTTTGACGTGATTGTCAACGGGAACTAATTTAAAAATTACTGAAATACGCCCACATTAGCTTTTGGCAGTAAAAAGTTTACCTTTTCGCGCGCTAAGAGGGGATGAATACATGGGTTTATACTGGTTCAAATAACGCTAATAATTTATCTACGAAAAGAAATATCTGAAAAGTTTGTCTTGCGCATGAAACTTATATGACGTACAGACGGCATCATATTGCAGAATATCACGTTCCATGCTTGAGCGGTTCTCGGTTCCAGTTCAAAGAGCATTTGAGGCCAGGTTTGTAGGTTGGGAGTTCAAACATCATCCCCAACATAATATACAAGAACCGCGTTTAACAGTTCGTGAAGAAGCTGAAGTGGAAGGGATGTTTGACATTTTTTCGAAAAATGTGCATTCGCATCGATGCAAAGGCAAAAAAGCTTTTTAACTGATGCATCTTTAATCTTTTACCTTCTTACCGAAGAGTGGAGATGCATCAATGTACAACAGTGAGTTTAGCCATTAAAATTCACCTTCTGAAATCGTACTGAAGTCCCTTCCTATTAACCACTTTAATTGATTGGTTCATTGATTGAGTGATAACCTAGCAAGCCTTTTCCTACTGTAATGCCGTTGTTTTAAAAAAACGGCAGCGCAGGCCAGGCGCCAGCAAATCAGGCACAAGGAAAAGGGCGTTGAGATGCGAGTAGACAGACAGCGAACAGCAGCATGGAAACCACGTCGTCCTTATCGCAGTTTCAAGTCAACTGAGATAGAAAGGCTTTTTCAAACGCCTGACGATTCGCGCTTCGCACGAGGACATTTGGGAAGACAATCCAAGCTTCATTTGAAATTGAGTTGTGTTTTTAACAAACCAAAAAAATGTATCCTCAGCTACTAAATCGGAAAAAAAATCGATTTTCGTTTACCTCGTGCGGCAGGAAATTTGCTGGTAGTTTTTCGAGCATTTCGTCAGCCATGCGGAAAACGACGCTTTCGCGCGTCTCGCCGGCGCCGCCGCTCGACTCTTTGGGTTGGATGCTCACTATCGTGGCCAGGGCGGCATTTGCGAAGTTCGTCTGAAAGAAGAAGCGATTATGACGACATAACTGCCGGTTGTATAATCATTTGAATCCCTCCATAACGCATCATGTGAAAAACCGGTCCCGGCAGTGACGAAACACTCAGGGGTAGGAAACCTATTTGTTATCAGGGGCCAGATACACTGTGCAATGTCGCTGGATTAGTTTTATAATAAAATTTTACGCTTGTCTTCCTTAGGAAATAAAAACAGAAAAGTACGAGAAGGAGCGAGAGACCTTGACTTACTATCTTAGTATCTGCTTATCACGGAGTTTCGTGTTCACGGGATATTGTGTTCTATCTTGGGTAACGAAAATTCTGATGCGTGCCATGTTAAACGTTCACGCGGACCGCAGGTTTCCAACCCCCCCACACTAAATCCACGAACGCTATCGTGAATAGTGGATGTGAGACTATTCGATCGACGAGGATTGTATTGTGACATCAGAATGACCGAATATTTTCGAAACACAACAACAAGAATATTACGACATATACATCGGACATCAACGATACGCACCTGGTAAGTGATGTCAGCGTTGGGGTGGAGCCCCATCACTTCTGGGGAGTCGACAGGGGGGAGGTTGTTGATATACGTATGATACTCCTGAATGGTTTTGCCTTTCGGTATGCTGTAACCTGACGAACAAAACGACAAGCAACGTCCTTGTGTTTCAATCAATGCAACAAACAACTGATCACACAAAAGTTGTACATTGAAGGAAAAAAAAACAGAAAAAATCCAGGTATATGTTCTAAGTGTAAGATTTGACCCAGAACAGATCGAATACTCAATCCCATGACTTTAGTAACACGAGGTTTAGCAAACCTTGCTCTGTCCCATAAAGTGCAACCCAAACTAAACAAATGTCCGGAGAAACTTTTGCACAACATTTTGAAGCTTGATTTAAGAGAAATTTTTGATGCAAAAATATATCTGAAAATACTTTGTTTGAAATAAGGCTCCCATTTTTATCAATGTCTAATGCAGGCTTGCATGACAGGATCAGTTTGCAACAAGCAATTCACGTCAGGGGGAAATACTTTTCACTTGCAGACATACATTGCTTGTAGCAAGCAACTGAACGAAATTGTAAACTGTAAAGATTCTTAACGCTGGTATTTTGCACCACATCATTTCACCTAAAGATACTTTAAATAGTGCTTCCGCGCACCTTGTGGTCACAAGAGTGAGGCAGGGAGGCAAGAACTGTTGGTAAAGTGATCGCACAATGATGCTCGAAAGCGCGAAACATATTTGCAGCGGTGGCTGCCCTTCCACTACTTTCAAATCAGGTGAACGACAAAGAGCACAGAACTACAGCAAAAGAACGCACCTTTGTAGAAGCAGAACTTGTCGTTGAAGATATGTTCGCCGAACCAGACCTTGCAGTAAGTGTTCAACAAGTGCTTGTCGAGATCGTCAGTTACTCGGCCGCCGAACTGGATTTCTCCGAGCATGTACCGCACCGTGTTCCAAGACACACCCTGCAATGGCGCAGTGCAGGTGGTTTTGAGCGTACGTTAACAACAATCTCTTATTCACCGAAACTATAAAAGCTAGTAAGTGCTAAGGAAAACGAAAGGCCTGGTGTGAGAAGAAGGCAATCGAGGCTCCGCGTTACAGGGTCAGTTGATTTCGTTTGATGCCTCCATCTTCAGCAACTTTCAAAAATTAACAAATATGAGTCAAAATATAGCTGCAAACAGCTATTATCCAGCACAGCCTTAACACACGAACCTAGTTTTTTGTGCGGTCACAGACTGAAATGTTTTTCACATGACCGAAAAAAAATTAAGTCATTTCGATCAGAATGCCTGAAAATATAGGCCAATGAGCACTGTTACGGCGAGTTTTGATACAACTGTGAGACAAATGACCGAAATGTTTCACCAACAATTGACCGAAATGTCACAGCGAAAAAAAACAGCACGAAACTTGAAAATGGAAAAGCTTTACATTTTTGTAAGAGCAATGTCTGCTCGAGAACCAAAAAGATCAACAACAAAAGCAACAAAATTGTGAACGAAAGTTTTTCGAAGAGCTTGGATGGCAGTACAGAGCGACACGTTAAAAAGCCGAACCTTCTTAATGTCGAGGTCGTCCAAGTGGTTTTGTACGAACTGGACGCTTGCTGTGAAGTCGGCCTGGTTGTACTCGTACGGGATGTTCCAACCAAGTGGACCGAACTTGCGCCTTTCCTGAACCGTTGTGTACAGGAACGCGACGGTGAAGAGCATTGGCTTCCACTGCGGCATGTTGGAAATGTCGAGGAATTCCTGAAGAAAGATGCATTTGCCAGGAATGTAAAATGAACGCAAGGGCTAAGTATTTCAATTTTTCAGCATCGTGATATTTTGTTGCAGGGAAAATAAATAAGACACCTTGCACAGGGTAAAAGTATGGCGCTTCTAAAAGGGGTAGTCGCAAAACGATTGTGTTTCAATTCTACTGTAAATTAAACACGAACAAGTTTCAAATTTCAGTTAGACATCAACTCTATTTTGTGGTTGACGGTGATGGATAAGGAAGGAACGTTAACAGCTTCCCCACCACACCGGTTTTTGTCGAAACGCGCTCATGTCCCACCTGACTCAGGGCAGCATAGGTCCTCTTAAGGCCAGCCTTGACTCCTTGCGGCGGCTCATTGGTGTACTTGATGGAAGACTGCAGAAGGTTGATTGGAAACTTGGGATGAACTTCGGCGGTGATCCAGGTCCTGTATTGGTCGCTGATGCTTTCGTTGGTTTGCAGCTGAAATGAGAAGCGATAATATTCATTTATATGCAAATTAAGTATTGAAATGCAAATTAAGTATTGAAATGCGATGAAAAAACGGCGCGATTTTCAGCTGATACCCTTTTCGTGCAGCAATTTAACAGAGCTTAATTTAAAAAAAATAATTAATGTGCTTTCTGACGAATATCTGAAAAGTTACCGGTAGCTCAAAACAAATCTGGCAATAGGTCATAGACCTCTGCTACCAGCTTAATAATACACTTTGGATAACAATACTAAACATAAACAAAAACAATACTAAACATAAATCAATTAAAAAAGTTTGAGAGACAAGGGAATGACTTACGAATTGTTGCTTGAAATTTTTAGCATGGAAAAACTGAATCGTTTATTGTACCACAACTGTAGTGTAAACTTTTACCGAATGACTCCATTTCGCATAAACGCCGAAAGTAACTTGAGATGGCATGCTACACTTTTCCCACTGCACGTTACGGTTTTGTTGTAAACCACGTGATCGTCTGAGACAGAAACCACGCTAAACGCGGAGAGATTTTTTTGTCAATCAGAAGTGCCGAATGGCCGTTGCGATCTGTGTTTGTTGAACAGTTGTTTTGTTTAGTGGAGGGGTTGCAAATTGTGCTCAATTTTTGTAATCTTGAGTTTTGATCTTAGCAACAGTACGTAATTTTTCTTTTTGTTTCATATTTCGACCTTTGCGCAGGACTGAAGATGTGTAACACACGAAACTAGTTTCCTTAACGCAATAAATTGCGATTGATTCGTTTGGTGGTGGTCACTGCTGTGACTTTACTGTTATTGTTAAACATAAACAAGTAAACAAAACATATTACCAAGCAGTTGTTTCTTTTTCTTCTTACGAACATGACCCTTATCTAAGCGTTTGTTTCAAGTAACAAGGGAAGATATTCGCAATGAGCCAACACGCCTAACGAGTTTACTTTTGCTATAAACCTGGTTTCATTTCAAAGTGTTTCACTCAAATAGCAAAGAAAGGTCAGTGAATGTCAGTAACAGTAAGGTCACTAAATGTCAATATTCATCATCCACCTAACCTGCTCCAACAGCTCCTCCATATAGGCAAGACCAAGATGGCAGTTCTGAAGCAAAAGCCATCCGCCGTCTCCGAAACTTTGTTGAAGTAATCGACGAGCGTGAACCTCTTGACCTTGACCCATAGAAATGGCTCGACAAGCTGCAATGAACAAAACACGTCCGCCGCTGGAGTAGGAGTCCAACGTTTTGAAGGCAATTATCAATTCGCCTGTTTTTAGATTTCTAAGGCACTTCTTATTGGCACATACATCTTACTTTATATCAGAACCATACTTCAAGCAGCTGCTGCACAATCAGCATTGGCCTAACGACCGACATCGTTATGAACACGATTAGAGTCATTTCAGTTATTTTCGCACTGCTTTAACCCAAAATAGTTTAAACAAGTGGCCACGTACGAATGCCTTTGCTTCGGGCCATTCGCTCGATGTTTTCGGTGGGATCTGATCCCATGGTCAGGAAGCAAGTGAGGGGGGTGACGTTGTCGGACTCGACCACCAGTTGTTCGTAGTCGAGGAGCACGGCCTCTGTGAACTTGACCCCCATCGTTGACGAGATGAAGTGGCGAGCCTGAACAAGGCGGTAGATTAAAAAAAAACTACTTTTCGTTAATTGTTCAACCTTCTATTAGACATGAGGCAATTTTGCTTATGCTATTTTTGAGAAAAAGGTCACCCAAAAACATTAGCAGGGGAATAATTTAACGACACCCATCGTTTCTGCAAAAATCGCGCGTCTGTTTCAGAAACACAAGGAAACCACTAAACGTCAATGCCCACCGCCGACCAAACCTCCTCCAACTGCGATCTATTTCGAAGTCATCGATTATTCAACAATGAGCGCCACATGTCGCCGCGGTCGACAGAAAGAGTTTTTCCAGGGGGGGGGGGGCAAAAAGTGAATTTTTCCAAGGGGCGACCGGAAGAATGATTTCCAGGGAAGCTAACAGGGTTGAACTTCATTTTACCAGCTACGAAATTAAGAGAAAAACAATTTTCTACTAAAAAGGTATTAGCAAAATCTCAAATGCTGAAATCCAGGGGTTCTGGCCCCCTGGCCCTTCCGACGACCATGCATGGCGCTGTTGGAAGCAGCGAACTGTTGAAAAGTTACATAAATTTAAGGTAAAGAGTTGTGATCCAATAAGAGTTTTTGTGAATTTCATAAGCAAGATGTTTGGCAAGTCATGACACATCTTAAATAAAAATTATTTCATGACTTTTTTTAAATATAGCAAAAGAAAAAATCGCCATTCTTTTGCTATAACAAAATATTATTTCACGTTAGGACAAACATCACCATTCTTTACAAAAATAGTTTCGGAAAATCTAGACTTGGATTGCATTCAGGTAGTGATGAATCATAAAAAAATCAATCTTTATTTCAAGAAAATGAAATGACGTATTTAAATAACGCCACAATCGGCATATTTTAGCAAATCAACAATTAATAACTTTTATCACATAAAAACATTTGCTCAGGTTAGTCGGGCAGCGCTAACCTGACACTGAGATTCATATATTCTAATGTACGAAAGAAAAGAGCAGCCTATCTGTGCATAGATGGAAAAGCAACGGCACAGACTCTTCTCACAAGAACCAAAACTGAACAGTTGTGAATGAAACGCTGCAAGAGAGAAACGGACGAAACGCAATTCACCTGAGCTGTGATACGATCCGGACACCAGCTTCGAATCAACAGGAGTTTGCCGAAAGTGTCCAGAGATGAACTGTAGCCGTCCGGGATCGGCGATTCTTCCGGTGCCGCCTCGTCGAACCACGCCTTCCACCCCTGGAATCGAACGAAGTGAAGATGAGTAACGAATCATTTGGTGCTTTACTTGTAAAATAAATAGCCGAATATTTCTCGGTCGCGGCCAAGTGTAAAAGAGAGTAAGTTTGATGAAACGTTAAAAGACAAATGGGGGTGTTTTCAGTTTTTCAACCAAATGTGGCGGAAAGGTCAACGCCCCGCATCGTACGCAGCGGCATCTGTCAATTCAGCAGATCTCAAACTAACGAACTCAGTTATAGTCAGGAAAGCTGAGGCAGAGAACATTTTGCGTGGTAATGCAAGTTTTTCAACACTTTGCTGTTCGGCGGTATTCACAATAAGACAATCGCCAGCTGTGCATCGCGTAATTAACTGGTCTGCAATCGATTTTTGCGAAGTGTGTTTCAGATTTGCTGTTTGCTTCGTCTCTGATCTGCCAATCCTCAGTTTCGTGTACATATTTTTTTACTGTTCAAAGTGAAGCCACAATCTTAATTCCTTTGGTACGCAATGCACGGAGTTGCTGTAGGTTCTTATTGCGAGCAGTATAGCCACAATTATTGAATACATTTCTAACTGTTTTATTGTCTTTATATTCCTGATGATGGCTTACGACTAAGCTGAAACGTCGAATAAAATAATGTATTCAATAATTGTGGCTATATTGTTCGCAATAAGAATCTTAATTCCACTTTTTTGTTTTCCCACTCCATAAGATCACAAAAAAACTGATAAAAGCGTAAATATGTAAACGATCTCGTACAGAAACGTTATTGTCCACAATCTAATCATCGGAAAGGGACGAACGTTCGTTGACAGTTTGATGCTTCGCAAAATCTTTCAATGCCCATGAGAGAACATTTGCAAAGTTTTATCAAATCTTAATGACCGGTACGATGATCTGATGCTGCAGCTCAAGCTTCAGCCCAAGCAAACTTGACCTTGTCATTTCTGCTGATCTGGTTGAGCAGTTGTGAGAACTTGGGAAGTTTACTCAGCTGCACCAAGTTCAGCCACGTCATGTCCAGAATCCACTTCTTCGGTTTTGGTTCCACGGCGTTCAGGTCCAGGCTGGCACCGCCTGTGAAAGCAAGTTTTTTTTTAATCGTTTTTTAAGGGTCCAAAAACTGCTTGTTTGAAAAAGATTTAAGTGCCCAGATTTTATTCCTTTTTTAACATTGCGTCGTCGCTTGTTTTTGCGGAAACTGTTATTTTCGGAATGCGAAATGAAAGTTTTGATTTCATAGCTGAAGGCCTAATCTTTTTGCCATACATTTATTTTGATGCTCAAACGTCTGATTATCTTGTTATGATTACAAAAAAAAACAACGCAACAAATCCTATAACGTACTTTCTTGGCAAGATCATTTGAAAACTCCTGTACAGCTTACTGTCCAACATAAAACTCTCCTTACATTAAAAAGACATGTTAATTATCTTTACGACCGCTACCCTTTATCTTCAGTCGTCAAAAAAGCAGTGCAGCAAACCTTTGATGAAAGTCTGGAATTCGGTGTGACTGATGTGTCCCAGGTTGAGCGCGATCTTGAGGGTGAGCAGAAGCACGTAGAGGAACTTGTGCTCCTCGTAGAGGCCTCGGACAGTGTAACGGAATACGTCGAATGTCAGGTAATCGATGATGTTGGCGATACGCTTCGCCGGAATCGGCGACTTGGCCGAACGGGCCAGGGCCAGGTCGAAAAGTTGAAGGAATTGGCGCAGAGACGTCTGTGATTTAATACGCTCCGTTTAGTACTAAAGCATAAAACTAAGCGACAAATAACCGTAGCCTGAGCTGCTTTCTTGAAACCATTTTATGCCGAATGTATACAAAAAGGGTTGCAATTTGCACAAAGTTTCGTTTTAATTGCGTTTTCGAAGCGGAAGGTGCTTGTTTAGTCAAATGAAAAGCTTCAAAGCCGCACATCTTCAACCAACAAGCAAAAAAATATGATTAAATCAACTTTTCTTGCTTTACACTTACAACCAAGTAATTCTAAAGACAACGCAAGCAAACTTTGGCTCGAAGCAGCCTGCTGAGGTGATTTAACGACAGTGGTTTTCGAGAGTTTTTTCAACTGCTGTTCACAAGGTGCAATAATTACTTGGTACATGACGTTGACCAAGCTCATCTCGACAATCAGGAAATAGAGGATCGATCCCCGGGTGGCGACAGGACGGAACTCTTCCCGGGCAGTGTTGATCTTCACTTCAGTGTCGGCGGCGATCGTAAGCTTCTCGCTGACTTCCTCGGCAGTTACCTTGGTGGTCTGCAGAAGACAAAGCGCCGGCAACGTTAAGAACTGAACTCCAAACGTTTTAAAAAATAGTTTGACGGTAGGAAATCGTTTTATAAATATAGTGCAAGTAATGCTACAAGCAGGCCCGCAACCTGGTGAAAGGGGGCAACCAGGAAATTTCTCCCCTGAACTTTTCAAAAACGTGTTTAACTTTTGGGTACAACAACAAGTAACAGTTATTTTGTCCCTCCCGAAAATATCAGCTTGTTGTGACCCTGGCTGTAAACATCAACCTATTGTTGAAAAAACAATTTCGGGAATGTGCTTGCGCGTGTGACGGAAGGCTTGCGCAACACGAATCAGGCAAAGCGATCGAAATGTCAACCTCGTTAACGGGGCTGCTATGGTTGCTATCGGCAACCGTTTCGGCCAGTTCTGCGCACGCACGGCGCGCTGTGCTTTTATTTTGTAATTTATCACCTTTTCCCAGTAAAAAACTGACATGCAAACAACTTGACGGATTTCGAAGACAAACGAATCCTATCAATGTTGGTCATCCCCAGGTCTCGGCAGACGATTTAAAGCAGGGGTTTCCAACCTTGCTCTTACCATGTACCCCTTCAGCATTCCGACAGATGAACATGTGCCCCTTCATCATTTCAACAGAGAAGTATGAACCCCTTCAGCATTTTCACAGATGCACATGCACCCCTAAGATTTCCTACGACAATACATTTTATCATGATTATTCATTGATATATTTAACAATAAGCATATAATGATTTTCGAAAAGAATATTCACTCTTCTACTGATAACCTAAAATGCACCCCTACGGATAGGCAAATGTACCCCTGGGCGTACATGTACCCCAGGTTGGGAACCCCTGATTTAAAGTAAGCGCAGCCGCTGTAATCAGCTACAGAGCTGGTTTTCCGAAATACAGTGTTTTGGAGAATCTAGCAACCATGCTCGTTTAGCGGAACGCGCAGTACCAAGTTTTGTTGGCAAACGTGCTGATTTTTTTCAAAGCAGCTTTGCTCCACACCTTGAGAACTTCGATGAGCGATTCGTCTTCAACGAGGGATCCTTCGGTGGTGGTCAACCTGTACAAAAGATTGTCCTCCAGCTCTTGCATCTTCCGTTTGTTCGCTGTGACCTCCTCCAGGAGAGCGACTCGCTCGGATTCTAATTCCTGTCAGGCAGAAAAATCGAAAGTAAACTGAAATCTGCCTCTTGTTGTGCCATCCAACAAAAAAGTTGGTAATGAATGTTGTGGTGGAATAAAAAGCCAGAACACATTTTCACAGTGTATCAAAATCTTTCATCGCGCTGATGATGGTAGCATTGTTTCCGAAATGCCTACGTTATGGCTCTTTAGTTTCTTCGCATTGGCCTTTATTTTTTAGTAAAAACAACTATAACTCAAACAAAACTTTGACTTGCGCGTGCGTGCCTCAACTGAAGTCTGTCAAGAATAAAAACATGTGTCGACCACTTAAACAAGCGATTGATCTGAATTCACACCTGTTTTTCGGTGAGAATCACTCTGCCCAACAGCTGATCTTCCAGACCTTTCATAGTCACAGTGAAGTCGATGATAGACGTCCTGGCGTAGATCTCGGGCGTGTAGACCGGGTTCGCGAGTTTCGTTGTGATGTAAAGTTTGAAACCTTTCATGACGTCAACCTCTTTGTCACCGACTTTCACCTGCGCGATAGCAACGCACATCCGGTTACATCATAAAATGCCGCAAAACCTCATAAAAAAAACAAAGCTAGCATCCAGTTTTCCACGAAAAGGTAAGCTTGAATGCCGTGCGTTGACTTTTGAGGAACGTCACTGTATGCAAAATGTTTGAGCACTGCTGGCGCCAGTAGACGCAGCCAGCTCAAAATTTTTAGTGGCCCAAATATTTTGACTTTAAGCGAGCAACAGTATTTTATTTGGGACACCGCCTCTCCGAGAACGACAAGATATGCTAGCTAGTACACCAAAGCCAGAAATGTCTCGTGACCTAAGGGGGAAATCCGGTAGCAGGGCGGTTTCACATGAGACCAAATCAACTTGGCGCCAAGCCGCGGCTTTCACAGTCAGCAGACAACGTGGATGGAACTGCTTCTCGCCTTGAAAGTCGAACCCGACTTGATAAAGTTTTGCTCGAGGACGTTGTCCAAGGCTGGGTCCAGTTCTTCGCCGACATCCTCAATCAGCAACGGCCGTCCCAGCGACAGCGAGTCTTCCAGATGTGTTCTGAAGTACTTGTGGTTCAACGTCGTCACCTGTGGTCGTAGAAAAAACGCAGGACTTCTCAGTTCCAGCAAAAGTTTGTTTTCTTTTTATGCAGCAACACATAGTGCAGGGTACGGGAAACAGCCCGCTACGCTGCTGTACCGAAGGAGTGAAAACGCAACGGAAGCTTGATCGTCTTTACAAATGACAAATCGTCACATTTTTGGTTTTTATCCGCTGGATTTTGTGCAAATTATATCTCAAAAGCGTTCCGGAAAAAAACAATGCGATGAAATTGACACGAAAAGGAAGTAAAGAAAAACACGCTTTCGACATGAAGCGTTTTTGAAGAAGTAAATACACGAATCCTTAAAAATCTTTATAGAAGCAATCGTCGTTCTCAGTAATAAAAAAAATCGCTCAGAAAACGCTTGTCAGGTTATTCTCAGCAAGGACTTGCCTGCAGTTCATTGTCTTTCTCCTTATTACGACACCAAATCTTTCCCTGTCCTTGCGGATCGATCAGCAGTGGGTAGCGCGTTGCCCTGGTAACGATGATGCCGTTTTGCAGCGAGAGGTCGTCGTTGGGAAGACCCTGAAGGTTCCACTCGCCGATAGTTGCGTTGTCGACCAACATCGAAATGAGGTTGATGTCCTGCATTATTACGCAAACAAACGCATCGCATTGTCACGCGTTCCGAAGCGATACGGTGCGTTGCCGTGATGTCATCGTTTACGCAGCGCTAAGAATTTTTCCTCAGATTCAACAAATCAGCAGTTGGAAGACAGAAAACTTACATCCGAAGGTTGAAACACGCAACTTAGAAATTACTCATGTTTGGTTTGATAAGTAATGGTCGTAATTGCCGATTCAAAAAAATTGTCCCGGGCAATTTTAAAAGCACCTAAACTATCTGGACAGAATAACTCTCATGGCATACACGCAGCACATTCCTTTTCCTCAGCTGTACGGTTAACAATAACTTCATGCAAAAACGCTTGACGTCTGACTGACTGACCAACACTAAAGCGAAGTTGAGCTTCAAACTTACCTGATCAGCTCCATGAACATACGGTTTGATAGATGCTTTTTATTAGTTGATAAAATACGCTGTCAAAAACTAGTTACTAGTTCAAAATTCAAAGCCGACGCATAGTACAATTCTCAGCAGCAAAATCATATGTTTAAGCTGCCCACCTCCGTGAAAGGAATTTTATGCAGCGACATTTCTTTCTTCCAGGCGTCTTGCAGAAGGTTCCGGAAGTCCTGGTTGAAGGGACCGGAATAGGAAAGGAAGCCTGTGGCCAACAGGACGTCGCCGACCAAGCGATTGATTTGTTCCTGGAAAGTCTTCCCGGCCGCGGTCCAACGAATCTGACACAAAGGTAGCAAACAATTCACTAGCAGGCTTGTTGTCTGTGGGACACTTTTGTCTGTTACGTTCCACCCCATGGCAACTTTTGACTGCCTCACCCGATGGGATCTCCTTGAAAATACTAATGTGAAGCACATTGTATCACGCAAATATCTTAACTTCTACCGAGAAGTAGCTAGGGCACCCAATCCCCCATAGGCCGATGCTTTTTAGTTGTGACAAAAAAAGGCCAAATGCCCTTGTTTTTGGAGCCTCGCATCACAATGCGATGCCATGAGCCTCTACATCCGAAGCCCTCTGTGCTGCGAGTATGAAACAATGACATTGAATTGCAGAAAGACGTCGCTGTGTGACGTTAATATTACTCACGATGGGGCGTGGGGCATATTTTACGTCCACTGTCCCATGGCATGGGGTAAATCCCACGGGAGTTCCATGAAAATTTCATTCCCATGGGCAAGTTTGTGCACTAGTTAAAACAAACAATGGGTTTCGTTTAGGAAACCTCCGAGTGTGACGCGCACATAAAAAGATACGGCGATTAATTTTCATCGGCTTCGAAGCTGGGATTTTCAGTGATGTACAGGTAAGCGAGCTAGTTTGGCTGCTACAACAAGAACAACTACATGCAACAAACAAGTCGATGAATTGATTGGAAATATAAACTTTTTTGCAAGCAGGAAGTACGATGTGTTACCGTAGAAAGAAAGTTTGCGCCAATTTTTCAAGACACTTTATAAGAAGTGCAAAAGAATCTGGTTTCCATTGACAGCTAACTTGCCAGTTAAGAAGCAAAGTGCATCAGTGGTAGAATACAGTATTTGGTTTACTCAACTCTATGAATTTAAAGCGAAAACAACGGTATACTTTTGCCCAACGTTTTTCTTTTACTTTAATCTCATAAAAATTCATATGGAGATCACGTTAACGCTTCCACTAGATAAAAAACTATGAATTTCTAATTCCATCAATGCAAGACTATACTGGGCAGCTTGTATTTCAACGAATTGCTGTGTGTGCTTACAAACATACGTCAGTATTAGGCGTGCGTTTGCATATCTCCCTTGAAACCACTGTAAGCGTTCATGTTTCAGCAGTGAGCAACATGTATTAATAATTCTGAGCGATTTGTCGTCTTCTGTCGCCTGGAACACAACATTGTTATTCTGCTAACGGTCGGATCATATCTCGGATCTTACTTTCTCCCCTCCCAGCCCTTCGATGAGAGCGCTGGCGTTTATCATCTTCCTCTTGCACGCCTCGGCGTCGTCAATCAGGGCTTGCTTGTGGGAGATGGCTTTGTCGTACTGAGCCTGGACCTCCTGAAGTTCAGCCTCCTTCTCGTCCAACTGCTGCTGCGCTTCGTTCAGGTCGTGCATCGCTTTGCCAAGGCGCACCTCTTGCACGGCCAAGTTGGCCTGAAACCCAAAACGACGGTCTTTTCGCAACACAAGCGCACGAACTGTGGCGCGATTTCTGTGAAGCACACGGGCGACCCAACATAAATTATATTTTCGCAAAAATACTCTCCACTGGCAGTGTGCCAGTTATATGAGCAAAAACAGAAGTACCTTGAGGGGCAAGACCTCTTTGTTGATCGAAAAAAAGAAAGCCATGGCCTGTGTCCACGAACAGAGGCCAGCCACGTTGCCGCAAACTTTCTTCGCGGAATCGAAATTGTAATCTTCTTGGTCAAGGTAAGGCTGAAGAAGCTCGACTGTTTCCTCGTTAATGGTGTCCTGATCACAGAAAACATGCATATCTTCAAACTCGTAACAACGATGATGCATTGTTGACGAAAAGAAACCAACGAGCCGTTTTTCTCTCCGGGTGCTTGGTTTAATTTCCCCTTAATTAACGCTGCGCACCTAACCCACGGTAAAACGGAAGATGTTAACCTCAAAAAATAGCAAGGATTCTCAGTGCCGAATATACACAACCTATCCTTCATTTCTCTCGTGCATCAGTTTTTGAAGCCAATCTCAACCTTTAGGTTTTCTATATGAGGCTTGTTCTATGCACGATTGGTTTTCTGGCGAAGAAAAGCGCCAACAATTTTTTTTTTCGGTCATTTTTTTTGGTCTGCGTTTGGTTGTAACCAATTATTCCCTCTTCGCTGCAATGCATAAACTACGTGTCGTCTTAATGAGAGATTCCAACTCACAAATTTAACGATTCGAAGTACAAAAAAAACAAAAATGATTTTTACAGCATTCAAGTAATCGCTGAAAACTGGAGCTTTTAACCTAAACTTGCACTTTAATTTCGCTTGTGCAATTAGGTTTTCCTCGATTAGATGGTACTTGTTAACCGATTGTCAGTCAAAACGAAAGAAACGACTGTGAAAGAACCTATCACCATGACTTGGGAAAAAATGTCAAACAAAAGCATAAGCGGCGTCTCTTCCAAACACACGTAAGTGTCAAGAATGTGAAAAAGTAGGCCTACGTTAAAACCGGGTCTCTCTAAATCGAAAAACTGCGGTATGTGCAAAAATAATGTCCAAGCACGAAAAGTAAATGAAAAACGGTTCAACAAACCTTTGAGAAGTTGAGCAGAGAACTCAGAAAACCGGAGTTGTTCATCAGTTTTAGAGCCTCACTCCACGACGGCTTGCAACAAGGTTTTTCAGGGTCCATCTCCACCTGGTTAAGCCTCTTTTGAAAAAGCAGAAGCACGCAGTCCATGATACGCATGATCAAATGCGGGGGTTTCCCCAGTTTGCGAACAGTGGCGATGTCAGCCGGTTTGATTGTCTACGAAAGAGAGTTGAGATCAGTGAGAAAGCTTGCAAGAGCAAAAACGAATGCGTTCAGGTTTCATCTTCTCAAAAAAACATCAGCATTTTCAAGCACCGCAATATATCCGCCAAAACAGTAGAACAAAGTGGAAAGCATTGTATGTTTGTAAAACTACTTGCAAATGTATTTTAAAAACTAATGTCGGTGGCAGTAGATTTACTATCCAGGTTAATGTCATGATACAAAGCGCCAAAACGTGTTCGTTCAGTGTGCTGATTTTTTACCACAATATTTGGGTTTGAATGGTAAGAAGCTTGGTTTTTCCTTTGTGCTCCAGAAGCTTCTAGTATAGCTGCAATGACAAACATCTAAAACAACTCTTGTTTGCCTATTTTCTTAACGATACAACACGCCTGTTTTTTGATCAACAGGATTATACATACAGGCATGGCTGTCGGAAGGGGTACGCAAGGCAGAAGACAGGGGAGCAAAGGCTCCCCTAGATTTTAAAATTTGATATTTTCCTATTAAATTTTTAGTAGAAAAATGTTTTTTGTTGATGTCGAGTTGGTAAATTGAAATTTCACCACTGTTGGTCCCACTGGAGAAATCCTTTTGTTCGTTCCCTGGAAATAAATCCTTCCGACGCACATGCATACAGGAAAACGAATTTGACCGCGTTAACAGTATCAAAGGGTATCAGCAGGTTTTCCTGTACAATTTTAATGTAGTAGGTAAAATACGCGGGTGCTCTTTGATCAGTGGTTCTCAACCTTTTCGCTGAAGGGAGGCAAATCCAGAGTTACAATTTCGTTAGAGAGTCGCACTGAGGAAATGCTAGCACAACTCAATTGACACGTTTTGTTCTATTGCAGAACGAAGTCTGTTACACAAAACATTAGAGTTGCTGTTGAACGACTGCTGAGGGCTGCACAAAGTGATTGAGAACCACTGCCCTTGATAAACGTAATCCAACCAAGTATGAAACATTTTTTACAGTAACGTCATACTTTAAGCGCAGTTTATTTTAGAGGAAAAGTACGCCCTGTGTAAAAATCATCGCAAAGCGTTGAAGTGAAGTACATGTCTATGTGAACAAACCAAAGAAACAATCAAATCAAAACTTAGTCAAAGCGCACTAGCCTGCAACGCAGTCTCAGCTGCCTCCAATGCCGGTCTGGCAGCTTCAAGTTTAGCTTCTGCGGACGCTTTATCGACTGCGATGCTGTCGACGATCGCCTGCGCTTTGTCCTTCACTTTCTGAACTTCCGCTTTCACCTTCTCGGCTGCGGTTGCCTTCGTCGTCACCACTTTCAGCACCTTTTGTTTATAGTTGTTGCATTTTTTAGGAACTCATATCAGGCTTATATGAGCGCAATAATTTTGTAATTTGAGCCTAGAAAGTTGTACAGCGTATTAACGGTTCAAGAAAATCTATCACATGCGTTAAAAGATCGATGTTTGTTTGTGTATATGGAGGACCTGTGATTTGGCATAGAGCCAACGCTCGACTAATGTGTGAGCATTTTCTTTCCTCAGAGAAAAAAAAGATCCTGGTGATGATCTAAATGCGAAAACGTTTTTTTCTCGTAAAACAACAACTCGCTAATTCGACGTAGACAGTTTGTTGAATCATAACTGCTCTATATACATCGAATATGCCGACCCAAGAATGTGCATGAATTACACCGATTCCATGAATTGGACAGATGATTCTTCTAACGATCCAAGAGAAAGCATACATGACACAAACTTAGTTAATGCAAGGGTGTATAATCTTTGCACATGTAATGCTTCAGGCTGCCCTAAACGCAGGAGCTACTGAGCAGTCAAGGGTTTCATGAGAAAATAGTTGTAAGCTCAAAGAGTTTTTTAAAGAACCAATACTGGTTTCGACACGGTTAACCAAACCAATTTGTCAGTGATATCATATTTGAAATTAGGACACAACCAGAGATCACCTCGTCAGCTTCTTTCGAAGCAACGGCCAGGTCCTTTTCTTTAACAGCCAATTCCTTCGATAACTCGTTGACAGATTTCTCTGCTTCGACCAGCTTCAGCAAGCCTGTCTTCATGCGAGACGATAGAACAGCGATCTCGTCCAGCTTTGACCTGAGACACATCACACAACAACGCTCATTCTCTCACCAAGCGAAGTATCACAGCGCGTTCTGTGACCCCAACGCGGAACATCAGCAAAATTTAACCTCGTGAAAATAAAACTAGAATGGAACTGGATGTAAACGCAACAGTTGCTTCTTCAAAGCCGAAAGCGCAATTTAACTCACCGAAGTGACAATGAATTTAAGCCACAGTCAATGAGAGCAAAACCTCTGCCATATTTTCTTTTGTCTTTCTTGCTTTTGATGAATGGCCCAGACGCCTCGCATGCACACGGCAACAAGTTGAAGTCCTCTCTTGACCTCCGCTTTGCTGTTCCTCCACTCTGTTGGCCACTGTTTATTCCCCGACCTCCCCCCCACCACACACAAGCACCAAGGCCAGCACTCACTTGTAAATGGTCTTGTAGCCTGCAAGGAACGAGAGGTAGGATTTTGGAGTCACGTGACAGGCGCGGCGGTATCGCTCGAAGTATTCGACGCATTTTTCTGCTACCAGGTCTTGCACAGTCCCCATCACCTGCAAGGACAATATCATGGTGTAAAAATACAGGGTGGCACAAAAAAACGGTCATCACCTAAACTCGAATAACTTTTGAAATAATATTAATCAATTCTTTTTATTTTTCAGATTTACCAAGTAGAATTAATGTTCTAAGAGTCTATTAAAATTGATCTTCGAGATGCCATGGACTACCGAGCAAAAGATATTTATAGTTGAGGCATATTTTCGGCAGAAGTCTATCCACGCAGCTCAATTGCAATTCAAAGAACGGTTCGGATGTCGTGAATTTCCTGTCCACTCAATGATCTACAGATGGGTCAACA
>Ga0210059_1003940_pt1 | contig 23900 bp, 11 predicted proteins | sample Ectturendosymbi2_FD_188042 | JGI IMG/M metagenome (GOLD analysis project Ga0210059, IMG submission 188042) | Ecteinascidia turbinata endosymbiont from Florida, USA - Sample 2 (SPAdes) (version 2) | ecosystem: Host-associated > Tunicates > Ascidians > Unclassified | place: Key West, Florida...
ATTGTTGTCTGAGAGCATTACAGCAAACGTACTTGCCCCTGGTGCTTGCGGACTCAGCCAGAGCCTTCCGCGGACTCAATTGAGTCCGCGGACTCGGGGTTGAGAAACACTGATCTATAGGGACCCGATTTCTCTGATCCTTGGAACCCGATTTTCTCTGATTTTAGGGACCCGATGATAATTTTATCTGATTCTAGGGACCCGATTTGAAATTCTAGAGACCCGAATCGGGTCCCTAAAACGCCTTAAAAAAACCACTGCATGTGAGGGATGTTTTGCAATAAAGAGTAGTTGATGCGGTAGATAAACCGTTGCGGGGGCAACATCCATAGGAGAATTTAGATTGCCTCACGGTCAATAGCGATTTCACATAGCTCTGCTGGCTCCACACCAAGACGGGACCAAGCAAGGTCGGAGATACAGTTACTTCACCTAGGCCCTGGACGACGTCTGGGTCGCTTTCCAGTGGGTTTAGCCGCAGGGCATGCCTCAGCAGTCTTTCGTTGGGGATTCTGGATACATGGTTAGGGTTGCCAAATGGCCGGTATTTCACCGGCCTGGTCGGTATTTTACTGCTAATTTAGCAGAGGCCGGTAAAAGGCCGGTATTTTGAAAATCAGTGCCTGAAGCCGGTATTTTGAAAATAAATAATTTGCCGCAACGAAAGAACTAACGCCGAATTTCACAAATTATAATGACTCTAGTAGTGAATCTTATCAGGACAGTTCTTTCAGCGACGTTTATTTGCTGCTATTGATACAATTCTTGGTGCGATTTTCGCGTCACGCACACACAGAAATTTAATGAGTCAGCCAAAATACAGGCAAATTATTAATTGTGTCTTAACAATACTGATTGTCGCTCTGTTTTTCTTGTGCCGCTTACGAATTACGACACAGCTTAGATCTGGCACTGTTGACAAATCAAAATGGCCGGTATTTTTACAAAACGCATCTGGCAACCCTATACATGGCCCAACTTCAGTTGTGTTCTCTCAATTAGGAGAAGTGGTTCGACATTCAGGGCTCTACAAATTTCAATTTCACAGCTGCCCACTTTGTCTCGAACTGTCACACCAGGGTCGTAACAAGGGGGCCTCAATGCCTCGGGCGCCCAATCATTGGGGGGCGCCGAAAAGTCGAAACAATGTCGTAAATTTTTTCTTCAATGCAATACATTTACTTCTAAAATACCTAAGGTTCAAATATGGAGGCGCCGAACTTGTTTCTTGCCCCGGGCGCAATCTAACCTCGGTACACCCCTTTGTCGCATCGTGGACTCTTCGCAAAAATCCCATCTTTGGTGCTTGCACCTGAGTTAATATTCTTTCGGCCATAACCCCAGATTCATAACCATAGCCATAGGTAAGGATCAGAACAAAAGCCGATATAAAAACTGACAGCTTTGCGGTGTTTGGAAGCTCCCTTTTTGTCCACTGAGCGATAAAGCTCACGCAGAACTGCGTTAGCTTTACCAATCCGCGTATCAATTTCCTGGCGCTCCTCCTTCCGTCACTCGTAAATACCCCCCCTAGGTACTTGAACTTCTCCACGTGCTGCAGTGTCTTGCCGCTCACTTGCAGCATACACTGCCTTGGGTTTGTAGAGAAACGTAGTTCCTCGGTATTTTTAGTGCTGATTTTCATTCCGGCTTGGTCGCACGCAGCAGAAAACCGATCGAGTGTATGCTGAAAACTGTTGAGAAGATGCTAGCAGTGCCAAATCGTCTGCAAAAAGTAAACGGTTGTTCCTGCAGTTCCCGACCGTGACACCTTCGTCGATTCGGCTGTGACTGTCTATTCAATTCATGTAGACCAGTGGTTCTCAACTCCGGTTCTGAGGGCCGCATTCGGCTCCCAAGCACCCTTTGTGCGGCCCTCAGCAGTCTTTCAATGAAACGTGTAATGTTTTGTGCAACAGACTTCGTTCTGCTGTAAAATATAACGTATCAATTGAATTGTGTTAAAAAATTTTAGTGAGGCTCTCCAACAAAACCGTAGGTCTGAATTTGGCTCCTTCAGCGAAAAGGTTGAGAACCACTGATGTAGACTATGAAAAAGAGCCGTGACAGCACACAACCTTGTCGGAGTCAAACACCAACGGTGAACGGTCATGATTTAATTCTCCCGACACGTACACAAACTTCTGAGCTGGAATACAGTGATTTGACGGCCAATAACAGGCGGCCTTCTGCAACACTCCTCAAAGCTTTTCGCAAGGAACCCGATCGTGAGCCCAGTGGCGTAGCGAGGCCAAGTGCCGCTCGGGGCCGACCATAAAAGTACCGCCCTTTCCACCCCTCAAATTTACTTACAAAAATGTTAAATGAAAGATCACGTTTCGTGCTTATGATATAAGGATTATCACAGCATCTTGAAAATCACAGTCAAACACTCACAAACTGAAATTGGTCTTATTTTTCATTGTTGATTATAAGTCTTACTTTTTTTGCTTGTTGCCGTCTGTATCATCGTTAATTTTTCTATTTTTGCTTTCTTTACATATGCATATATGAACCCGAAATGTTTCGTCAAATTTTCTTCCCTGTAGCTGTTGGTGTTTAATTTCCGGTAAGCCCACCGCATGCCTTTTAATAGTTTACTCATTCCAGGGTATCAAACGAAAATATTAAGGGATGTGCTAGCGACATACCTACTTTACAGATGTAAACATTTATGTGTGTTAATATTTCGTGCAGTATCCTCGCCGTCTTTAACTAAAATATATATGCTGCTTATAGCAGACTGTAATAATAAATCTGATAATATTATCTGAGTAATGTAAAGAACGTTTCATTGTTCACTTCACGTTTCAGTAGTAGTTTAATCCTCTTAGAATATATAAAAGGCTTCAAACGTTAACTCTGTTAGCAATTGCTCGGAGCCCTCTATAGGTACGGGGACCCATTTTGAAAAAATATCTTAAACAGGTTTAAAACCGACTATGTTTGAGAAGCGCTGGCTTGCAGTCTTCACCGCGACCTGTGCACTTGGTCTAGCTGTTGTGATGGACCTCTTCCAATTACACGTGCATGGTGTTATTCCTTGCTTTCGTTCGTTACCAACAGAACCATCGCCAGAAGGTCTTCAATTGGAGGACTTTATGTTTGTGAAGGGGGATTGGCATTCTAAAATTTGACATAAAATCCCCTGATTTATAGTGTTTCATATTGGCAGGGCTTGGAGCTTTGTTTTGGGGGGCTAAGCTTATCAGATCCCCGCGTGGCGACAGGACTATATGGTTACCAACAGATGTTTATTTCGAAAATTGTATTACCAAACCTACCAGGTGGGACATACGCCTTTTGGACGAAAAATTACCCCCAAGTAAGTGTGATAAAAAAGCCCTCGTTTCAAGACAAACACTGGGACACTTCAGCACATTGGATTTGACCCAGACTTTTGAAGAAGTATTTCATCAATTTGCGCACTCCACAGCCACATGTCGTGATTCTTAAGCTAGCCTACCAGTCTAGGGCTTCTAAACACAAAAATCTAAGAGTTAAAACTTAAAAAAATTATTTAGAAATAATAACAAAAAAGGTGCCGCCCGGGGCCCGCGGCCCCCAGGTCCCCCCTCTTGCTACGCCACTGCGTATGCCTTCTCGAGGTCGACAAAGCATGTGAAGATGTTTCTAGCATACTCCCAAGATTTCTCAAAATGTTGCTGGAGAGTGAAATGTGGTCTGTAGTGTTACAGCCGGGACGAAAACAGCACGGCGTATCATTTAGCTTTGATTCAATTATTTCGCGGGATCTTTTTTCAAGTCACTTGGTAACGAAATGCTGATTATTTAAAAATTCCATAAAGCATCGCGGGCCGCACAAAAGGCCCTCGCGGGCCACATGCGTTTGCCGTGTGTTTGAGACCCCTGGCTTAGACTGACATTTCAAACAAAGCACAGATTTTGCTGCTGTTTGTGTCAAAAGTTGTTTAAGCTTATTGACGCCACGGGGCAAATAAAATCACAGTATTTTAACAATTCTTTCAAACAAATCATCTGGAATAATCTCAGCAGACCATGTTTAGTAAATCACGAGTCGCCTAAACCTGCTGCCCACCAAGAAAACTTCGTTTTGTCTGTTAGATTATATGATCAATCAAAACAGAAAACGTGAATTTTACCAATGTTAGTTGTGTACCAGTGTGCTTCCATAAAGGGGTTAATTTCATCAAAATCCGTAGACACTTGCGGCGTTTTCAACAAGAATTCGATTTTTGTTATTACATTTATCTGATTTTACTTCGGCCCTGGGCCATTCGTGACAGGACTATAAATAACTTTGTAAAAGGATGTGGTGAAATGGATGATGTTGTTATAACGGTTCAATTCTTAGGTGCTCTGATTACATCACGCGACGCTCAAACAAAACTCGATTTAGAAAATTTCTTTTGGCGCATTCACGGAAGTTGTCAGTGACGACTTGTCACTATACGACTGAGGAGTCACAATTTGTCACAAATTTGCAAAGACGCAACTTGCACGGAAAAAAGTTTTTAGCATCAGAAAATAGGAAAACAAAAAAACAGTTTTCAGCGCATGGATAGCGGGGATAAGGCAACTGAAGTTGATGGCTCGTTCACAGCCAAGGCTGCGGAGCCGGAGCGCTGGAACTGGGCATTTTGCTTGGAGCCGGAGCTCAACTTAAAGATCAGAAGAACCCGGAGCTCAGTTTGAAATTTAGGACCGGAGCTGGAGCTACAGCCATTTGAGAGGTAATTACGACACCAGACTGCAAAAATGGATCTGCAAGACTTTGGTGTTTCCTTGGTTTAATCATCACTAAGGCTGCTGTGGCATCGTAGCTGGCAGGGTTGGTGTTACTTGTGGAACAATGGTCCTCAAACACTGTTCTAAGAGCCGCATACAACTCCCAAGCATCCTTTGTGCGGCTCTCAGCAGTCGTTTAGTAACACCTCTTAATATTTTGTGTAAGAGACTTCGTTAGTGTAATAAAACAAAACGTGTCAATTGACTTGCATTAAAATATTTTGTGCAGCTCTCTAACAAAATCTTAGGTCTGGATTTGGCTCCCTTCAGCAAAGTGGTGGAGAACCACTTTTGCAGAAGAAAAACATTAGCTGCCACAACATCTTACTTTCTAGTCAGAATGATCAAACCAGGTCTGTAGTAGTGTAGGGTAGCGATCTAAAAAGAACTACCCTAAGCTAAAATGACTAGATATATGATATAATATCCACAGCTTTTGTATCTATAATATAATATCCATAGCTTTTGTATTCACCGCTGCCCATTATGAGTGTAAAAGATAAGAATTCAGAAGTTTTCAGCTGTTTTGAAAAAGTCAAAGGTAAATTTCGTGCTAGAAGTCATGCTATTTCTTTGAACAAAGAGCTTTTAAACACGTCTTCGCATTTGTGTTAAATGCACATGCGTGCATGTTAGAAAGAACACATGAGAGAGGTAATCGACTATGTGTTTTGAACTCTTTGCATGGGGTGCCCTGGCAGCGCTGTTAGCTGGAATCGCCAAGACTGCAACAGGCAAAGCATGCAACGAGTGCAAAACACTTGGTCATTCGGGACTTGTCTGTGTGTAAATGCTCGGACACAAATGTAGTTTTCCAAACTGTCATTTTCTTGATTCTGGTCGTGAGAAATAACAAAAGGTCCTCGGGCATTGACGGCAAAACGAGCAACTGCCTTTCCAGAGTTTCTTTATATTACCATTATCTTGAGTTACGTTTCTGCTAGTAACTCTGAACCTGTGGTTTGTCTGAACCTGCGATTGTTGGTTTTCGCTGATTTTCTCATGGTAAGAGCATTGCTTGTAAAAAACTACCAGTGCTCAAAAATTTTTGGTATATTCTCTTAGTTTTGTGTACTTGATATATTTCATTTTCCCATTACCTTGAGGCACACCAAGACAATAGAAAATATTAATTTGTGAAAATGAACAGAAACCCGAGTTGGAGCCGGAGCCATGAAAAAAGAGAGCTCCGGAGCCGGAGCCGAGACACACTCATGAAAACCAAGAGCTCCGGAGCTTGAACCGGAGCCATGTTCATGAAAAGAAGAGCTCCGGAGCCGGAGCTGCGTCATTTTTACGACGGCTCCGCAGCCCTGTTCACAGCCATACTGAAATGGACATTTCTTGTGATATTGCATCAGAGTCATCCAAAGTTTGTTGCTTTCGACTCAAAGCAGGCTTATGGCAAACATCTGACTGTCGTCGGCCACATTACTATGTGATCAACGAGTTTTGACTTTATAATTTAGAGTTATTGCTCACCGGAAAGAAAAACTAGAAAGTGTGCATCAAGTGAACTGTGATAAACAAACAAAAACATTCACTTAACCCAGTGGTTCCCAAACTTTTTAGGCGCGACCCAAATGTGAGTTTAATGAACATCTCACTACCCAAGCCTAAAACATCGAAAAAATGTATTTTACGTGCTTAGGAAGCGAAAATGTTTCAAACTACTCTACGACTACATAGCTAAACGTTCGTACTATCAACCCTGGTACTCCACTGACCTATTTACTGAACTATTCAGCTCCAAAATACTTCCGTAATCAACGAATCTTGACTTAGCAGCTAGTTACGGCTAGTAGCTGTGCTGCCATTAAAATTCTCGGAAAACCACTTATGATGTAATAATTCAGTTTTAATAAGGCGAAGCCAAATGAAATGCGTATGACGCAATAATTCAGTCTTTGACGGAATTGAAAGAACTTGAAAAATGAAAAGAAAAAAGTTCGTTTTGACAGATTTGAATCATCGTGGCGCTATCCATTTTTAGACCCTTCGCGACCCATACTTTGGGAACCGCTGACTTAACCTGAATTAAGAGAAGCAGATGCGCATGCTTATCTTGATCAATTTCGAGATCTACCGCATAAATCTCGATTTTTATTGTATATGTAACCAGAAAGCAATTCATTGTATATGTAACCAGAAAGCAATTCAATCCCAATCCCATGCTTTTGAAAACCAAAGGGAAAGGAGCGACTTCAAGTTATAAATGACAGACTGCGATGTTCGTTTCACAAATCTCTGGAGAGTAATGCAACCTACACATCAATGCAGCACAGTTGGACTCTGTAAATACTCGTATATTAACCCATGCAAACTCTGTGGGAAGTTGCGCATGTCTGCAGCGAACGCGTCACGACAGTTTATTGTCTGACCAGGATTGTGAAATTAAGTTGACCAGGATTGTGAAATTAAGTGAGGTGCTGCGTTAGCACCTCAATATAAATTTTATGAAAGCAAAAATATCAAACAACACAGTGCCGGATTGACAATAGTAGCAGATGTAGCAACTGCTACGGGCTCTGCGCTTTTAGGATCCCGCGGTGTTTGTCTTGAATTTGTTCTTTAGTATATGCAAGAGTGGTTATTAGAATTTAGGGTGCCCGAGGCAAACCTTGAGAAAGTGGGCCCTATATTTTGCACATGCTATGCATAAACTTTATTTGCTGAAAGGAAGTTAAAACTTTCATTTTGTCTGAGAATTTCCTTCTGCGTGAAAGTTAATTTCACAATGCTTATTCTTTGAAGTCTAGATTTTTAATTGTTCTTTATGTGCGCATTAAATTTGTTGAGGCGCCGCTGTTAGTGTTGGAACATTTGAACATACTTTTTTCTTTACTTTGATAGACATACGACTTGTTTCAGAATTCATTAAATGTGGCTCTAGAGCAGGGGTGGGCAAATAGCGGCCCGCGGGTCAAATGCGGCCCGCCACAGCGTTTTCAGTGGCCCGCAGAAGCATTCTGGAAAATCTTGAAATCTGAAATTTCCTCCAACTTCTCATAGTAAATATTAGTGCTGAGGCTATAAACGGAGACTTCCTTCTGCTCCCATAAGATGGTACGGCCCTCTGCTAAACGCGGCCTTCTAGAGTGGCTCCCGAGCAAAAATAATTGCCCACACCTGCTCTAGTGTGATTTAATAAACTTTTTCACAAAACAATGCAAAACTAAGTGCGAAATTCTCAAAAGGGGGGCCCGAGACGACGGCTTCGTTCGCCTCCACTAATATCCATCCCTGATTACATGTATAGAATTTTTTCAGTCCAAGAAATCAGTATTTTACTAAATTTGCCTTACATTTAAGCGAAGTTTTCAATTGAATGCTTTTACACTAGACTACTGTGACTACTGTTCACTAGCCATTGTGTAGTGTTCTTGTTTACCTTCCACCAATTGGTCGATGCGTGGCGTAAATTTGCTAACAACGCATCGAACTTCACAACGTTACGAAAATTACGATGTCATAATGTTAGGAATAGCAGGCTACAGGAAAAGTCATTTATTTAGAAACAAAGCTCGATATGTCATCATAAACAGACTCACTATGGTAAAATCCAGAAAATGCAATCTAAATCAGTGGGTTTGTTGCTGTTGACAATCGACTTCGACACTTCAACTACACTGTCTCAATATAGCAATGATCAAACTTGTTGATGAGCCTGGAAGCATTTATTTACTATCTCTGTACGCATAAGCGTACGGCATGGGGATGCGGCCGCATCCCCAACGCTGAAAAATTGGCCATTACTCAAGCGAAAATTTTCATCATTTGGGCAAAGTATGCAGCTACATTCATATATAAGTAAGGTAGTGTCTATTTTCCCAACTAAGGCAAAGTAATGACCAAATCAACGGAAAAATAGTGGCCAAAATGGCAAAATAATCCAGGACTATTTTGCCATTCTTTTTTGCCCCTGATGGCAAAATAGACACTGCCCTTGAGTGAACTGTAATCATGTGGTAATTCCAACAGCCTTCATCAAATTTAGGCCAGCTAAAAAAATCAATTCAAGTTTTGGGTAAAATTAGAAACATTTGAGTAAAATAGGAGCATTTGGGTACGGTCCAACAGCTTCAATTTAAGTCTGGGCAAATGAGAAAAGCTTCATTCAAGTTTGGGTGAAAATAAAAACGTTTAGACAAATTGGAAACATTTGGGTGAAGTCCATCAGTCAAATCAAACTTTGGCAGTTTGCAACAGCTTCATTCAATTGTGGGCAACTTCAAACAGTCTTGTTCAAAGCTGGGCTAGGCTATATGGAATAGCTCCTTTGAAATTTTAGTACATTTAGAAATGTCTGGGTTAACTATAAGAGCTTTATTCAAATTTGGATAAAATTAGAATCATTTGGGTAAATTTTAACAACCTTAATGAAATTTGGGCAAATTGGGACAACTTCATTCAAATTTGGGTGAAGTTAGAAATGTTTCCATAAATTGGAAAAATTTGGCTAAATTCCAACAGACTAAATCAACTGTGATCTATCGGCAGTAGAGGTGGGGTTTCAGGTGGGGTTGGCCCTTACATTAATTCCAAACTAACTTACCAACTCAGAAATGACCTAAATCTCCAAAGTGTAGGCTGTGAAAGCCTCTTTATTGAAACTATAACCTCATCTGGCAAACCTTTTATTATTGGTGTTATCTGTCGCCATCCAATACATGCATTTCCACCCTTCCAGAATAAATTTATTAAACTTGACACTCATCTCCAAAACAAAAATTGTGAATATCTGATCGGGGGAGATTTTAACTGTAATCTTCTTGAGTATCATGAACAATCTAATGTAACAAACTTTATTGATAGCCTTGCCAGTTGTGGTTGTATTTGTCTTATCAACAATCCAACAAGATTCAGCAAAAACTGCACGCCTTCTTTGTTAGATCATATATATACAAATATATGTGATGAAAAAAGAATAAAGAATACTGGAATTACTATTTATGATATTTTTGATCATTTACCAGTTTTCGTAAATCTTAAACTACACCATCCAACCCAACAAAAAATGAAACCTAAACTCAGATGCATGAAACATTTTGACCCAAATACTTTTTTAACTGATCTCAGTCACAATCTAAACAACCTCAGTCCTGAAGCTGGTGAAGTTAACACACTCAGCGATATATTTGTTAAGGTCTTTAATGACACTCTTGATAAGCATGCACCTTATCGTTACGCATCCAGAAACGAACAACGCTCCTTTAACAAACCATGACTCACCAAAGGCATTTTAACTTCCATTGCAAAAAAGAATGCCCTCTACAGACAGCAGTTGACTACAAACAACCCAAATATTATTAGACAATACAAAACTTACAGAAATAAGCTTACCCACTTAAAAGAAATCTCCAAACAAAATTATTATGAACAAGCTTTCCAAAAATACCATGATGATATAAAAACATGGAAGTTTGTCAATGAAATAATTGCAATAAAAAATAAATCTCAACAAAATAATGAGCTTTTTGAAGACTCAGCATGCCAAAAACAAGGTGAAGATTTAAACAATTTTTTCTCAGAGGTTGGAAAATCCCTTTCTACAAATATAAAACCATCCCCTACTACTCACAGACATTTTATTAAACATACAAATTCAAAAAATTCATTATTTCTAACTCCTACTGATGCATATGAAATCCAACTTCTCATCAAAAACATTAAAATGAAATCAAATAGTTCTCCTAATGACATTCCATCCAAAGTTTTTAAAATAGCTTGTTGCATTATGTCAGAATGGTTGTCCAAATTCTTCAACAAATGCACGACTACTGGTGAATTCCCGGACTCCTGGAAAATTGCCCACATCACTCCAATTCCTAAAGTTCATAGCCCAAGTTGCTCATCTGAATATAAACCAATCTCTGTTCTTCCAGTATTGTCAAAGTTGTTTGAAAAAGTTCTTTATCACAGAGTATACTCTTATTTGACAGAACACAATCTAATTGACAAAAGACAATACGGTTTTAGAGAAAATCACTCTGAACTAGCCATTACAACTATTTATGATGAACTACTCAGAAACCTTGATAATAAATTGATAACATGTTCCTTATTTCTAGACCTATCAAAAGCATTTGACCGCTGTGACCATGAAATTTTACTTGATAAACTTTATCACAATGGTATCAGAGGTGTTTCTCACAAAATATTCTCAAATTTTCTGCACAATAGAATGCAGTGCACTAAGATAGGGGCATTTAAATCTTCATACAAAAGGATATCTTGCGGGGTCTCGCAGGGTAGTGTTATTTCGCCTTTACTTTTCCTTATTTACATTAACAATATCACAAAGGCTTCCTCTTTTCATACTACTTTATTTGCTATTGGTATTAATCTCCATATGTCAAATTCCTCTTTTAATGTTCTTCAGACAACTGTTAACCTTGAATTATGTAAAATTGACCACTGGCTGAGAGCCAACAAGCTTTCTCTTTACTACAATAAGACTAATTTTATGCTATTAACTTCTCGAGAACACAATCCTGCTTCATTTAAAGTTACCATAAATAACCACAACATTTCCCCTGAAGATAACCTAAAATACCTAGGTGTCCTTCTTGACAATACGTTAAGCTGGAAACCTCATGTACAAAAGGTAAAAACTCAACTATCAAGAGCTTGTGAAATTCTATCCAAACTTAAACATTATACAACATTACCTGTACTGAAAGTTGTCTATAACTCATTAATCCATCCCAACCTTAATTACTCAATCCTCAATTGGGGACGTGCTTTAAATGCAACCATTCAGCCTCTCATTAAGCTGCAAAATAAAGCTATAAAAATGATAAATCCAGCTAACATGGGATCACTAGAAGACCATTTCCAGCACTTAAAATCTTATGCCTTCCCAAACTATATAGCTTTTCAGTAGGCAAATTCAGGCACTCTTACCATAACAAACTGCTTCCAAATCAATTTGATGAATATTTTATTCCACTCAGCTCAATTCATTATCACTCCACAAGACTAGCAACCTCTAGAAACATGTTTTTACCTAGAGTTAACTTTTCCTCAGGAAAATGTACTCTTAAATTTATTGGCCCAAAAGTATGGCCTTCAATACCAGACGATATCAAATTTTCAACCACCTTTACCTTTAAATGGAAACTTAAGAAACACCTCCTACATGAAAAAAATTCCCAATTATGAACTTTAGCAACATTTCACCTGTCCAGAGCAAAATATTGTGTATTCTAGTATTCTGTAACTCTGTTTTATTTTTTGTGTGTATTTACTTTTGCGCATTTTCTGTGTGCACATTCTATGCATTCTGGCATGAAGTACACTTTTTGCTTTTTTCTGTTCTGCTTTGTTTTCTTTTGTACCTCATTAATTAGTTTTTGTAACTTTTTTACTTTTTTTATTACTATTTTTTAATTTTTTTGCGTTGCTAAAAATACTCTAACCACACCAAATTCCTTCACTTCAATTCGATTCACTCATCTATGTACATAGGCATGCGCTTTCACCTGTACATTTTCTTCACCGTGTTCTGCGTTCATTCGTTTTCTGTTTTTCTTTTCATTATGCCTATTCGATCTCCAACTGTTGTTTCTCAACACTTGTCAAAAAGTGATAAACGAGGTTGGTTGACTGGATGACCGCCGCGGTCTTTCGCCAATCCTATATGACACAGCGCCCGTCTTTGTTTACATTGATCAGCTATCGTGCCATTGTGTTTTCATTTGCTCTAATTTTCGCTAATGGTTGGTTTACTGCATGCGATGGCTTTTATGGTGCTTCTGCTTGTTGGCTGAGTCATATGTAACAATAAACCATTACCATAACCAATATCTCCATTCAAATTTGGGCCAAGTGAAACATCTTCATTCAATTTTGGGGTAACTTCGAACAGCTTTATTCACTTTTGGTGAACTTCAAACAGCTTCATTCCAATTTGGGTAATATCCAAGTGCTTCATTGAAATTTGCATACAATTAGGAACATTTCGGAAAATTCCAATAGCTTCCATCATATTTGGTAATTGAAACACCTTCATTCAAAATTGGGTACAATTGGAAGAGTTTCATTCAGATTTGCGTATATAATAAATATTTGGACAAATTACAACATCCCAAATGAAATTTGGGACAACTGAACAACCTCATTCAAATTTGGGTAGAGTTAGAAACATTTTAAATTAGGAACATGTAGTGGTAACCCACTGTTCCATCTAATCCTAATGTTTGTATACGTCAAGTTGTTGCTGCTATAAAGTGTACAACTAGAATGTTGCTGTAGCGACAAAATCTTTTGTGGTAGTAACATGGTGTAGCTGTGATATGATAGTGTGAAGTTCTCGTCTTTCAAACTTGCTTGATGTTGTGAGATTTGCAAGTGTGAATCTGTTACCGCGAAGTACTCATGAACAGAAATAACTATGTAACTGCAGCTGTAGGCTAATGTGTTGTGTGGTAGTAATGTAGCTGTGATTTCATGCTCTTTAGGTTTTCATATTTTCCGTTTGTTCCATGTAATGAATTTCCTATGTTGCGCCCTGCCAAATTTTAATGTTTCAATTTAATGCTGTGAAGTGAAGCTTTCGTGAACAGTAGCAACAACTGTACTATTTATTGCACTGCATAATTCACATTCCCTGGTAGTTGATCATATAGGCTGCAACATTTGTCTGTGTCAGTCCCATATTGCTATTTTTTCTTAGCATGCTGTGTTTAGTGCTCATTGAACTGTCTACACTGGAGTGGGTTTTTGGTTTTCACAATGTGACTTTAGAAGCTGAAAACCAGGGGTCACCAAACTTTTTGAAGCTGAGAGCTACTTCTTGTGTTCAGATTAATGCGAAGAGCTACTAGTTTGATCACACTTCTGAAATGAAAATGTTGCTCAATTTATAGTTAAATTATTTTGGTATTAACAATTACGATATTCTGCAAGGTTAAGATGCTGTTCACGCTAAAGTTATTTTTAGAACAGGCCCGCGGGCGGTAGCATAGCCAGTGTGAAATTTTGGGGGGAACAAATATTTTGACTTTCAACGAGCTGCAGTATTTTGTTTGGGACAACACCTCTCAAAGTACAGAACGACAAAAATGCTAGAAATTTGACACGAATGGCGCCCCCTGGCTACACCTATGCCCACGGGCGACCTGGCGCCCGCGGGCACCACGTTGGTGACCCCTGCTGTAAACGTTTAAGTAAGTTGTAGTATTTTAAGTACAACGCATTGCAGTGAAGATTGCCTAATGTGGAAAGCTAAGCTATATGCAATGTATTAAATTGCCTCCTTTCCCTCTCCTTACTTGAGACTTGACCTACTTGCAGCAATGTAAGATTTTAGATTGTAACCTGATATTTTAGCCTACTCCTTTCCCAGATTGAATGCGATTGTGGCTAACACAACTGCACACATCTATGCTAGAGAAATTAGCTATTAGGATGATCGTGTTGGAAGAATAAGTTTAGAATGTATACAAAAACTTGAAAATGAAGCTTCTGAACACCTTCCACCCGTGGTGGCATGAACAGCAATTTTTTGAGCGATTTTACTGTAATTAGCTAACATTTTTCAACACAATAAATATTACCATTGTTCACATGTGGCTACGCAGAATATTGATTGCTAGTTGTGGGCGTAAGGCTTTGAACTCCGGTAATTGGTAATAGGCATGCGGACACCTTGATTTGTTTACAATGGTGCGTTTTAGTCTTAACATTAAGACTAGCTGTTTGTATGTTTCTTGGGAAATACAGGATCAAATTTGGGCAAAACTTTTTTGCATCCCCAAAAATATGCACTCCCGTACACCTATGTCTGTACTGTACTTGCGTGCTTTACAATAATGTATTGCTCTTTGGTAAAAAAATAGTATCCTATATACATTTTTGGAGAAAAAGGTGTGTTGCCCATAATGTCCTCCAGTTGCTATTTAGGACCAGGTTTTTCGTACTTACAAAATTCAGTGTGTCTAATGGTAGTCACATGGATGACCACAGAATTTATGCTTTAACAGTTGTTCACTTATTCAAGTGTATTTGTAACTTAGGGCCCCGCGCTGTTGACACCGGTATGCTACAAACCCCGTTCTACTTTAATCCGGCACTGATTAAACGAACTAATTTATTATTCAAAGCCGCCGTACTAACACCTTTTGGATGATGCCGTTGTCGTAGCGCTGAATAAATGGCTGTGCAATGCGCAGCTAATCTGTGCGGTAAGATTGCCAAACCACGAGAAAAGCAGTGTTACGTTGAACGAGTTACATAGCAGAGTTTTTGTGCGCTATCTGCTGACTGGCACCGAGCGAACAAGCTTTTTTATAATGGAAAGTTTCAAATATGTATCTTCCACTGCAATCTACCGAAGTTTTTTCAACGCGCGTTAAAACAAAGTGAGTTGCAAAAATTGACCATTTCTTCAATTTGGCATTGAAAGTTTGCTGAACACAATAATTGTGCAACTGCAGTTACAAATTTTTTGAAGTGTTGGTGATCGTTGTTGCGTTGCAGAGATGATTTCAAATGTACATTGTGCAATGTGACCACTTGTTACTGGCCAAAAAGTATTCTGCAACTTCAAAATGTTTGACTACAAAGAATTGCAACTTTGCTCGCAAAAATTTCCTGATGTTAACTGTTGATAATTTGTTTGAATTCCATAGATAAAGTGTAGAAATGACCACGGGTCTTCGAAAATCAGATTGCACAACTGGGAATCAGAGCTTAGGGTTCTTACATACGCGAAGTGATCAAACCAATATCAGCTGAAAGGTTTAATTTATAAGCGAAAAATTTCAAAGTAAAAATCCTCTTTCAAAGATTGTTGTGCAAATTTCTTCAAAAGAGGCAAAGTTAAACAATTAGCAAAACATTATGCAAAAATATTATTTGAAGCAATAAACAAGCTCAAAAACATATCAGTAAACCTCACGATCAAAAAAGACCTGAAAACTCAAAACAATGACGTCTGTAAAAGCTTTGTAGAAATTATAACATTGGTTTCTGCCAATCGTACGCGTTAGCCCGTAATGCTTGTTGTAAATTTTGACCTAGTCCTAGGTCAAAATAAGCTTAAAGAGTTATAGCTTTTAAGCTTAAGACTATCATTTTTGCAGGAGTTCAGACAGGAAATTTCACCCTTTCCACTTCGTCACATCAGAATAAAATCAACATCACAGTGGTGTTCATGAGATGCATCTACATGCAAACAGTAGAAGTGGAAGCACGAGCTCGAACAACCGTCGCTTCCGTTGGTTACCAGTTTGCGATATTTCCCTTCCAGTTGAATATGCTTTCTTTTGAAGCCATACTTGAACGCACTGACCAAGAAGCAGGGTGGAACGTTACAGAGATAAACATCGAATGGAGAGCATACTTTCCTTCGGGTAAGAGGTAATGGGGATACACCCGTCGCTTAATTACGTTCAAATGAAACCAACAAATGGCTGGATATTATTCTAAATATACCTCTCTAAACATATGGGCACACTGTGTTGGAGCATCGCGGTTTTAGGAACGTCTGCAATTGACTAGAATTGCAAAGAATTTGTTTTCATCAAAATGTTAAGAAATCATTGACATTTTCTCCAAAATGTTAAAAAGTATAAAAACATACAGATTATGTTCAATGTATAAGTCTATTATCCACTATCCCTAATATTATAACACATCTTAACTTGAGCCGATTGGCGTATGACACCTGTCAAGTACAAATCGAAAACAATTCAGGCTTCAATCTGTCACCATTTGCCACTACGTATAAGCGATGCAAAAACGAAAGAAAACAAACTGTAAAATTACGCATCCTCAGTCCTTATTCAAATAGGATTCAAATTGGATTCTATTTGCATAAGGACTGAGGATGCGTAATTTTACGTGAAATCGATTTCCTATTAAAAATTTGTTGATCGATTCCTTGCTTAACCCCATCGTGGGAAGTACATACTTGAATGGAGATATGTGCAAGTTTGAATCATCGCAAAAAGACGAAAGCAGATGGCAGTCGACTGATTCCTCGAAAGCATACAGAAACACTAGTGCTTTTAAGTGTAACTATATCTCATTGTCATCTGTAAGGCAACGCATACTTCCAACTTGTGTTGTATGTTTAGGGATAAAAGTAATATTTTTTATTTTCATGCAATGTCTTAGTCATCATCAAAAATACTGCCCGCCTCGTAAATTTGTGCTGTGTTTTGTGCAGAGGTGTAATGCTAAAAAAAGAGGTGTGGAAACGGCGTTCTCACACCAAATAAAGAGGAAGGCTGCAGCAACTAGTTCGAATAAAGTGAGCATTCGCCTGCAAGAATTTCCAGCCTGGACCTTCCTGTTCCACTGTAGACTTTTGACTAGCAGTGCGAATCTGCGTGTCGCTAGCACATCTGTAAGATCGCAGTCATGTTTCAATGTAATCGTTTGGATCTCACGTCTTCAAGTAACGTTACTATTGCAAAAAGGTGTGGAACGCCGTTTCCACCCCACTACACCCCTGGTTTTACGTCGTTCAATTTCATTGCTCCTGGTCCTGATACATTAGTTGGACGTGCTGATTGTAATTACAGGACTCTATAACCAACCTCCTGGTTATAACATATTTTATACTCATTTGCCTTCGACATCATTAATCTGGACATACGCTCGGGATTATTGTATTCAACGAGGTCGTCGTCTTTGCACTGCAAAGGAGATATGTCCCAGCGGACAAGTTCTTATTACGGGTACTGCGTGGGGTGATAACTGGACCCCCATCGGGTAATGCTTTTGGTTTCAGTTTACTGACAATAACGCATGTCGAAGCACTGTAATGTGCATGCATGGGCGCCGGAAGTCTTTTTTTCCATGGGTTGGCCAGCAGTTGATTTTTCCGGGGTTGCCAAAAAGAATGTTCCAAGGGGGGCCAAAAGTGGTGAAATTTCATCTTATCCACTCGAAACTAAAAAACAACCTTTTTCGCTAAAAATTTAATAGGAAAATGTCAAATTTCAAAATCCAAGGTGAGCATTGTCCCCTCTGCCACCACCTTCCGACGCCTATGAACGCATGTGGAAACGCAGAACAAAAGTTTGCGCAATGCTCTGATAACCATAGCAAAAATTGTTCCGTTAAACCAAATGGAATGTATACTTCACTTTACGCAATTGAAGAAAGTGTTCACTCTAAAAAATTTGTGATTTACAAAGAGACGTTATGATTTCTCTGCTCAGGTGCTAAAGAAAATGTAACACCGGTGGTGTCTGAGCCGTTTTTGGACAAAAGCTGCTCCCTCGCCGAAAAAACGATTTGCCCCAGCTGGGCAACGTACACATAAGCAGGGCTTAGTAGTGTTTTTAGGCTGCAAAGTGCAGTCACAATTGTTAGATTTTGAAATGTAAAACAAATATTGTTTTACCCTGTAGTGCAATGATCACTATAACCAAAAGTAAAGCAGCAACTACGTTACGCTTGTAAGTTCAACGTAAGTTCAAGAAACATTGCTCATGCTGTAGAATTCGTATTGACGATGAGAACCATTTGTTCACAAGACTACTTGACACTGTTAGTTTGTAGTAGTGTAGCAATAATTTATTGTTGATGATAAGGGGTGATATATTTGCATTTCCAAAATAAACAGTCTGTCGAGACATCGACAAACCAGAACGGTTACTGTGTCAGGTGTCCCTAGCAAAACTAACAATAAAACACATTACGGTAAATGAAAAGTTTTATCTGTAAACGTCTCAGCTGATACTAAGTTTCTGAAATGCTGCGAGTATGATAGCATTGCAGATGTGAGTCCTATAAAAAACTGATTCTTTTTTTAAACGAAGTGGTGGCTGAGAAGTTAGCCCAGAGTTTATGTAACTGCTTCCGTAACTCAGGCAATAACAGGCTTTCACACGGAAAAAACATCATAGTTCGTTTCTTCATGACACTATAAAAATAACAGCTAATCTCTACTCCAATCGCTATGTGAGCTGTACCACGTTTTCCTTGCTTGCAAACGAAAGTGTTACAAAAATTTTGCAGCGGCAGTGGAAACAACAACTGGTTGCAAATGGGCGATGACAACAAGGCTGCTGAAAGGCTATGCACGATTCACAATTCTCGTTACACACCTCCTCAGTGGGGAAAAATAAGTGGAAATTGTGGATTTTCCAACTTAGTTGATCCGTGTTATCCAAGAGGACATGTTTTTTGCTGCAAAAATAGCAGTTGAGCTGCTGAAAGAAATTCTCCTTCGTCGACACCAGTGCTTTTCATACAATGTTTGTTGGTCCGTGGCCTACATGTTTGTTTAGAAAATGATTCGTGGCGCATCACGTGTCTTGAAGTTTTGTCAAAATGTACCGAAGGTGCAAAGGGGATATAAATATAAGACAAAATGACTACTGACGATTTATTTTTCAACAAAACTTGTTCCCGCAACTTAGCTACTGTAAATGATTCGGAACTCTTGCTCCTGTTGACGGCAGATCACAGTGACTGTCGTGCTCCATTTCAAGGTTTCATATTTTGTTTATTGTTTTACGCTTGTTGCTAATCTTTGCGTTTTTCTAGATATGTAGACATGGTCAAATTTGTTTTAGGTTGAATTGATTTTATCAATAGTAAAGTGCGTAACAAAGAGGAAACAGTTGTTAGCATTTAGGCATTTCATCGATCTGCAAAACAGAAATACGAGAGCTTGTATTTCAAAATCTGTACGGCACGTAGTCTGTTCGCAAAAGCTCTGTGCTCCACTTAAAATTAATTCGTGGCTCGCAGTTTGAACTGCTGGAATTTAACCCTATCCGTTCGCCCCACGTCACAATTGCAATGTTTTTTAGGAAACCACTCGTGATAAAATGCAAATCTTAAGCAGGGGCGTGCAGAGGTCTCATGATGCCCGGGCTAAATATTTGATTTTATGCCCCTCTACCAAATTCTAGTATTGAGGAATGTGAGAAATACAAGAACAGACAGAAGAACTACCTGCCCACACCTTTGCCACGTGTAAAAGGATAAACAGTCTGACGAGACACCGACAAACCAGAATACAAAGGATTTCGCGACAATTGCTTCCCCTCGAGTGAGAAGTAAGAAGAGAAAAAAGCTGAACGAGCCTGGTCAGTCCCGTCGCCGGGGGGCTTTAGTGGGCTTAGCCCCACCAAACAAAGCACCAAGCCCCCAAATTGAAATATGAAACACTATAAGTCAGTGGAATTTTTATCAAATTTTCAATGTCGACCCCTCTGCATAAACGTAAAGCCCTCCTATTGAAGACTTTCTGGCAATGGTTCTAAGTCTGGTACCACGTTACGCAACGATAGCAAAGGACCTGAACACTGCAAAACGTACGTGCAAGGGCACAGAGTTTTGAACCACACTCTTGGCGAGTTCAGAAAGAACGCTGGCCCTCTGCTAAAAAAAAACAATACGTTTTTAAACGTATCATACATAGCGCCGAAAGTGTTTTAACACCTCCGAACGATGTTCTTTCTGAAAAATGTGCCATATTATTTTGATATTTTTGATAATACTTGAAAGCAAAGAATCTATCGCCACATCGTCACGCATGATCTAGTACTGTGACAAAATTTGCATTGCCACTAAAAATAAAACCAAGCAGACAAGACAACATCGACACATGAAGTGTTCTTTAATCAAATTCATTTTTGAACAAGCAAGTGTAAAAAGGTCTCGGTTTTTGTTCAATGCACTGATCGCTTTGTGTTGATTATTGGGTTCACAGTGAATTTATAATGAATTTACGGATGATAAAACAATGCATTTAATGCTTTTCAACAATAAGTCGCTGTCGTACTCGAACACCCATGCTAAATTTCCACGACACCCAGTTTAAGAACACAGGCTCTAGAGAGAATCGAGAGATATTTTGAAGACTACAGGTCGCAGACTAAAAATAGGCTAGAAGGAATTGGCCAGCCTACAAGGGGGGAATAGAGATGGGGTGTAAGGCCTTTAGATAACGTGGTATTGCTTCATCTCTGTCTCAGGTCGTTTAACATATATTTGCATGTCCTCCCTCAGGCAAGTTTCCATCAGATCCATGCAGCATGTGTTAGTAGCCCTGCAATACGAAGAAGCATTTGTTACACCATTTTAATAAAACGTAATTTTTGTAATTTCACTCTTTGCATGACCCCCTGTCTTGGATGCTTGAGGCCGTTGTCCTCCCACTCTATGCATGCCACTAATCTTAAGTGATTAGCTTTGGAGTAACTGGTTTGCACAAAGGTGACGAAATTGAATCAATCAGCAAATTTATTTTTTAATGGGTAACGTTGGAAAAACAATTTAGTTTTGTTTATTAGCAATGCGGTGTCACTCTGAACTTTATTTGCAATTGACATGACTTGCTAAGGATGACGCAGGAATCATTCGTAGAATTAGGAAAACGAAAGAAAATATGGCCGGTGGCCTGACTTCGATTGCGCATCAGTCTTTGCTCAGTATTCGACCTTAAAAATTATTGTTAAGGTTTCTTTGTGGTGTAGCTGGCGTATATGCATTCCGAGGATTTACATTTTAGTAGTCGCCTACACTAATATTTTCCAATGTACACATACTAACATTATTCTAAGGACGTGTGCTTCGCCCAGTGTTATTTTAAGGACGTGTGCTTCGCCCATTAAAATGAAGGTTTGATCAGAGTGATATGAACATCAGCTTTCTTAATTTGATATTTTCACGCGCTGGTCATTAACACAACGCTAAATCGGCTTTAAGTTCAATTCATTTTCATATCACACCTTGACGTTCGTAAAACGTATTTTCCAACCACTCCTGAATTCGCATTAGATATATAATTTATAACCAGCAGTGTAGTCGATGGAGTATGTGGGACAACGCTGGCCCTCACTTGGCTGAGGTGGCAGGGATGCATCTTTCTACTGGTACGGATACATCTTTTCCAATTGTGGCAGCAACATACTGAGGTGCGTTTCAGCGCCGGATTTAAGGGGGGGGCATGGGGCCCGGGCCCAGGGCGCCCCACCAAAAGGGGCCCCTCACCATGTTTATGTGTTTTGCCATATGTACGACATGTGCGTGCTACTTAATCATTTTTATTAGCGAAGAAAGTTCGTAGACGCAATTAAATAATCGGTAGTCCAACCAGATGGCAGTAATTCACTTGTATATTATTTGATATTGTCACGAAACAACTATTGCACTTAATGGTTTCCTGAAAGTCGGTCAGGTATGTGAATCTAGTGAATGCAAGGCAATGCCACGTAGAACACATTAGCTTACGTCTCTACTCGTTACTGGTAGATTTTGCGTCTGCCTTACTCCGATTTGCATAGGTCGCACATCGCATTGTGAAGTAGGGCTACCAATACCATACGTCCGCTTTTGGAGTAGGCCTACATGTCCACTTTTTTCTTGAGAAATGAAATAATTTCGGAGGTCATTAAAAAATGTCAAAATATCCTCCTATTTACATTTCTTATTTTACATAGCTATAATCAGTGGTGCAACCAAAGATTTGAGCCAGGGTGGTAAACTTAGATAAAAGGGGCCCACTGGCCACTGTACGGGGTCCACTAGCCAACACTCAGAAAAAAACTTGAAATGATGATGAATCCGGATATGGATGGCTAAACTAAAACACTAAATCAACGGAAAACAATTCGAAAAGCACACAAAAACAAGAACCTGTTGAAAACCAAACGAATGCTAAAACCGAAATATAAGTTTAAGTGGGGGTCCGGTTTATACATTTAGCTTGCCAGGGGGCAATTTTCGCAGCTAACTGTTGTTCTGAAACTTTTTTTGGAAATTCTCTGAGCAAACTCTGTTTGCGACATTTGCAATCATTTTCTGGTTGCTAATGAGCAAGTTCAGAATCTTCAGGAGTCGAAAGCATCATTTGCTGAGGTTGCATCGTGTTACGCCACTGTGAAGGCAAGGATTAAATAGAGACAATCAGATGTACATATCAAGTCAAGTTAAATCAGCACTAAGAAAACTGAAAGACTGAGAGAAGGCAAGGATCGTGACTGCGTATCATTCATGTCAGATATGCCTGCATTGCACAAATCTTGTGTTGCACATCTGGCTAAATGGACCACTTTATTCGCTGAATATAAATGCTTTGACTAGATTCCTCCGTTTGCAAACAACTGAATGGAAAAATGAACCATGTGAGTAGTACTTGCTTGAGAGAAACGTTTCTATTGATGAAGCTAAATTGTTTGACCATACCAATACTTGTTTGAGTTCGTGCAAAAACACCATCAACAAAATGCAATTTATTGTAAAATGATGGAACATGACAGATAGGCAAAATATTTTGCAACTTGCAATACCATTGAATGCTTCAACGAACTGATAAAGATTGCACAGTTTTACTGCAGCGTTACGGCTCATTACGCTAATGTGGAACGATTTTTTCTTTGTTGCAGCCACAACCTAAAAGAAAGAGAAATCTTTCTAATTGAACCAGTTTCTACTCTATTAAAGCTGGCTTGCAATTTAAAACGTCTTTCATGCAATTAGTTTCATAATATTGTTAAAGCAATTTTACATTTTAAAGAAAGTTAAGGAAACTGCAAAATATTCATGGGCTAAATAGGACAAGTAAATAATGATTTTGTTTCGTGTGTTATGCCTGAAACATCGTCCGCACAGGACGTCTTACATCAATAGGCCTAATTGCTATTTGACTGGTTAAGTGTAGATAATACACTCAAGTAACTGATACTCATAAGTTGTCCACCCTTTTTGCAATGAAAATATGGCAGCTTTATTGAGCATATTAATAAATAAACATGGACAGAAGAAAGGGAGATCGTCATCTTTACAAGTGTAGAGCTTACCTATGTGGTTCAAAAAGACGTATAAAAGCAAAAGAGGCAACAGTGAGTGAGGAAGAAGTTGCAGTCAAGTGAAGAAACTTTCAAGTGACTATTTTACAGTGGCAGTGAAGTCCAGCGGAGACATTTCTGCGAAACCTGCAAGAGGACAGATATTGTAGCTTCCTGAAGCTCAAATTCAGGCCCACATCAAGAGAACCATAACTTCGAATAATGCACGTTCCAACTTTATTATCACAAGCCCGAGGCTCACAAATTATCGCTCACGAAACTTGGCCAGCAAACTTGTCAACAGCAAACTTGTCAACAAAACGTGATAAAACGAAATTATGAAGACCAGCCTTATGCTGTGAGGACCTT
>Ga0210059_1003941_pt1 | contig 23899 bp, 10 predicted proteins | sample Ectturendosymbi2_FD_188042 | JGI IMG/M metagenome (GOLD analysis project Ga0210059, IMG submission 188042) | Ecteinascidia turbinata endosymbiont from Florida, USA - Sample 2 (SPAdes) (version 2) | ecosystem: Host-associated > Tunicates > Ascidians > Unclassified | place: Key West, Florida...
CAGGAAATTTGATAAGTTTGACTAGTGTTCCATCGAACACCGGTCGAAAATCACTAGTTTAACGCAATGAGCGTAAATATCTTTTCTTTCGTGAAAGTAATTAGTTTTAGGAGCAAACGAATAGGACTTTCTTGTTAATTTTAATAAATTAAAAGAGCCAAAACAGAACTAAACATCATAATTGTGATTATAAAATTTTGTTTGGTGTTCCCCCAAATTTTTTTATTGCATAAAGTGGTCCGTGATGCAAAAAAGGTTGAAAAACACTGATCTAGTCTACCAACCCTGCAATACAGCTTTCAGTACTATCATAAATAGTCAGTGAAAAGAAAAAGTGATAAAAAACAAAAAAAACGTATTTACAGATGAGTGCATGCCTATGCACACACAGCCCCATGATGAGATAATCAATTTCACAGGTGTGGAGAGAACAAACACTGAAATTGATGTACGTTTGTTTGACAATGCAAATGTTTATATGACATAAAAAAGAAAAATAACAGGAAGGTGGAAAATATCAAATGACAGACATATGAAGAAGATTAACCCCATTATAAAGGGAAGCTTTGCAGTGTCTGTTAAGTATAAATATCTAGCAAGACATAATGAAAAAATTATACAAATCACAAAGAACGGACAATACAAGATGACTTTAAACAAATTCCTTTTGCTGATTTGCACTAAGAAGCCCAGAGAGTAGGTAATTTTTGTACAGATGCTTGAACTCAAAGCAAGATCGAAACTTGATACGGTCAGGTATTTCTGACCATACCTTGGGTCCAATGAATTTGAGGGAGCATTGCCCTTGGGAAGAGTTTACCCTGGGTAAGAAGAAAGTTTTTGAACATGCAAGTCTGGTGGGGTATTTATGAACTGTCAACATAGATTGGAAATACTGGTTACAATGTGATGGAAGTTGATTGGTTTCATATGAGTGCATAAACTTACCAGCAGACATTTTAAATAGAGTGTTGATTGTCAGAATGTTATTTTGTATATATATTTCATCTAAAGTGGCTTTGTTGGATGTTTTCAGAAATTTCGCTATATGTTGCACATGCTATACATAAACTTTATTCGCTGAAAGCAAGTTAAATTTTTCATTTTTTCTGGGAGTTTGATTCTGCGTAAAAGACCATTTGACATTGCGAATTGCTTGAAGTCACTTGGTTTTAAATCGTTTATTGTCTACACATTAAACTGTGGATGGTCCCCCTTTGGCACATTTATTGCACATCATTTTTGCTTTATTTGGAAAAACGTATGACTTGTCTTCAAAGCTTAAATGTGGCTCTAGAGTGGTTCATAATATTTTTAACGACACAATGTAAAAGCTAAGTGCTAAACTCTCAAAAGGGTCCCCATGACATCTCTGAAAAAAGAGCGGCGAGGAGACCGCCTCTTTCGCCTCCCAAATATCCATCCCTGTTTTAAACCAGCGAAATTCTTTTAAAAGCAAAATGTCACAGAATCTGTCAACACTGACCAGGGTAATTTTAAGTCATTTGACACCTGCCGTCCTAGAAAAAAAACTTCCCAACGATGAGAGTAAGGACCAAGTTAAAAAAACCGGAAAATATGAAATGGGAATACAATGTTGTCAGTGTTTGATTTATTCTTTGCGAAAAAATGAGTTTCAGGCTTTATTTTATTGTATATGATTATTTGGAACTTTGTAAATGGTTTTGTTCTTTAAGATTCATTTTATTTGAATAAGACTTCAGGACCGACAATGCGTTTAGTTTCATGATATCGATTCACTATTAAAAAATTTGTTGATTGATTCGACTCGGTCACTTTTGCAGAGACCCATTACTTAAACATAGATAAGCGCAAGTCCAAATCATTATTTAAAGGCCTGACAGCGGAGCCCAGTCGGCTGATTCTTCGAAAGGTCACAAAAAACCTAGAGCATAAATTGTGGCTCTTCAACCATTCCTTTTATGTATTTTTGGACTATATTGTGTTTCATACCGAGCACTAAGCGTCTGTTATGCTGATGGCAGAACAGTTCACACGGATGGAAAAAAACACGAAGATCGTATCATAAACACGAAGATCGTATCATAATGATCGTATCACTGGCATCTTTACAAATGCTTATCGAAAGTTACGAAATGCGCAATGTGGTATAAGAATACTGACTGGGAACAGCTCACTTTCAAACAATAGGTTAACAACGTGTCGGTGAAGTTTCTCAAACTCACCAGCGTTTTTGTTCATAAATTTGAAACAATTGGAATTTAGGACAAAGATTTGCAATAAATCGTTCGCTCATCTTTCCGCTCGGTGTCGGTAAAGGGTTTGGGTTGTGGCACGCGATGTAGAACGTAAGCCAGCTTCCGATTTCTGGGTTTCACATGCCAACGATGATATTGGAGGAGATTGTTTCTCTTATGTCGCTATGACACAAAAATTTTTCTCTAACTTTTTTGGCAATGACGCGAAATAATGGTCTTTGCTTCAAATAGGGTAAAGTGCGTTATTTGCCTGTTAAACACGTAACCCTAGACTGCAGCACAACGGTAGACATACAATTAGTAAATTCAGTCGAGTTTATAAATTAACCTCAAGTCTTAATTTACAACTGTTGTGATTCCACTATCATTGTCTTTGTGTTGCGATGCAACGACAACCTTTACCACCTTAGACATAAGACGCCCACAGTAGCCTCATAACGGGCGATCCTCACGTATATTTCAAACGAGGCATTCAGCTCCAGTACATTCTAGTGACAGCATCACGGCAAATGATGCAATATATGCTATATTTTACGTTTTCACTTTGTAGTACTTTACGTATTTTACAGGCATATCATTCTTTTAGTTGTGTAATAATCAGGGGTGTAGTGAGGCGTGAATGCGTTCCCACACTTTTGTAGTACCCTGACTGGAAGATGTGTCTTTTTTCTCAATTTTCTGTGTGCAGCTCCAGACGTTGCGTAAATGAATGAATGACAAGCTATCTCTTGCGCATGGGCGTCGGAAGGATTTTTCCAGTGAGGCAATAGTAGTTTTTTCCAGGGGTAGCCTAGAGTGATGAAATTTCATTTTGCCAACACGAAACTAACAAAGCAACCTTTTCTTGCTATAAATTTAATACGAAAATGTCAAATTTCAAAATCCAAGGGGCCTCTTCCCCCTCTTCCGATGACCATGAACTTGCGTAGGACCCCAGCATAAATGGACGTTTTTTAGTGCGTTCCCACACTTCTTTTTTAGCACGATACCCCTGATAACAACCAATAAACTGCACAGTTTAATAAGAATAACTTCAACCAAATGTTTCATTGTAATAACGTCACGAACGTAACACAGGAAAGCTTGTTTGGTTCAGACCAGTAAAACACAATCGTAAACGCGATGAAACCACTGACCTGATAGAAAAAGCTATAACTACTTCATAGGTTCTCGCGTGTTGCTAGAAATCCAAGGAAAATAGTTTTAGAAACCAATCTTCTTCTACATTCCTCCGAATTCTTAAATTACTAAGGAGCCAGGCTCACTTGATTTCCGATGAAACAGCTGTTAGTGCCATGGTAATGCGGCAGCGATGACGTGTTTGGAACATAACGCTTGCGCTTCCTAACATTTCGAATAAACAGCAGGCTAACTCAAGCCTGCCTGTAGAAGTGTTTTCCACCATAAACAAACCCTGCTCCCGTTCTTTGTTCTTACTTTGCGTAATTTTTTCACGTTGCATCAAGCGGGGGGAGGTTAATTGGGGGGCAATGGCCCCCAAAGTTTGTTGTGCCAAGAAAATTTAAATTTTTTTATTTATATTTATTAAATAATTTTTATTATTATATTTATTTAAAAACCTTGCCCTTGCCTCCTTTTAAAATTTATTTTGCCTACCCCAAACCTTGAAACCTGGCTACGGGCCTGCGTTGCATGCAAGTTTATTTATTATATAATCCCCAGTATGCAAATATTCAGCCGTAAAGTTCTTATAACCTGTGGTGTAGGAGGCGGGAGTGCCAGCGCACCCCCAAGTTTTGATTTGGTTAAAATCTGGGTAAAATCCTTGAGAATCCGGGCAAAATCTGTGAAAACTTTCGTAAAATCCCTGAAAATCTGGACAAAGTCCTTGAAAATACGAGCAAAAATGGCGCCCAATACGGTCTTCATGAGAAAGTATTCACACAAAAAGGGACCCAAAATTTTTTTGGGCAAGTTTGGGGAAATTCAAGCAAAAATCCTTCGCACCCCCAAAAATTAGCCTGCTCCTATACCTATGCTTAAAACAATTGAAGTTCTCATCATGTGTGTATTTAGACCCGCTTTATTTCAGAATCATACTTCAGCTTTGAAGTTTCCAACATTGATTCAGCTCATTACTCATTATTAAGTGGTGAAAAATACAAACACATACATCGACAAACTACTTTTAAAACTGTTCTTGCTAAAAAAATAAAGCTTTGCAAACGTGGGGAATGTTACGGGCGCTGGTCTGCGGAAGCTCATCTCCGCTTAATCTACGCCACTAGTTGCGCGGTTGCATGCAGATGGACTTTGCAATGGTGATAGATAGGTCAAGAATGACGCCGACGTCGCCGAGCGCGAGACCAGAAAAGTCGCAAGTACCGCTTGTCTTTGGTGTGTGTGTGTCCCTTCCTTGATTTGAACTCTGTATAGCAGCTTTAGACAGATCTGCATGTTCAATTCACTGCACTCAGGCGACTGTTTCTAATTGCAGCTATCGGTAGAACCTTCAGGATGGAGATGAACTGCTTCAATGGAGCAGAGTTTCTCGAGCGAAAGCAACGAAGCAGTCGTGAAAGCCGAATAATTTGAATGTCAAGGATGCCTGAGCTTCCTACAGATGCTATAGGGGCCCGCCTTATTTTACACGAACTCAACAATTAGGTATGATATTGCTTTAAAACTGCTCATATGATATCGACATTGAAAAGCTTGCTGCAGCAGCATTGAACACAAATCAATTTTAATATGTATGGTGGTCACCTCGGCTTGTTTTATTGTTAGTTTGTGATCCTGCTCAATGCTTGTTATAATATGGAGTAGCGAGTGCATATTCGGTCAACGCAAAAGCTTTATTGTGCGAACTCAACTATGTGCAAATTTTTATTCTTGTTCCAGCTACTGTTGAATTTGTGATAAGGCGAAATGACGAGCTCAAGTGTGGCAGCAACTGACTGCATAAAACAGGGGCGGATCCAGTGGTGTGAAGAAAGGGCGATTTCAGTAACACTTGTTAGTCAAGTCCCATAACGGCTTCTTCGCTACTGTAAGAGGGATGAAGTACACTTCACAAAACTGCTGTGACATAACAATGGACGACAAAATGGCCTTATATCGGGAATGCTATTTTCCGAATTGTAAAAATCATGATGAATGAAGCTACTTCTGTAGGTTTTAGGGAGGTCGATCGCCCCCCCCCCCCTGGCATGAAGATGTGAAGTCTGAATCTTGCTGCGGATTTAAGAACCTGTGCTTGTTGGAAATTCCAGGCAAAAAGATAAGGCTATAAAAGCTACATAGGGTGGACTCCTGCCGATTTAGCGGCAGGAAGGACTGATCTGCGCAACATGTGAGAGCACTGCCCGTTGGTTTCGTCTTGTTTCCCGACGTATTCCTTAGTTTTAGGCAGAATCAATGTACGGTTCGGCTGCAGAGTTAATCCGACACCCAACGCCGTCCACGGCCCATATACTGTGCCTGCACTAACAGCGAAATATTCCATGAGGGAAACGAAACGACTTTCTCAAATCAAAGTCTGCTTATCATGCAACTGGCGTTATGTAATCATTCGCAACGTTAGAAGGCGCATTGACCTCAGCTCAATTCAAGATGCCAGAGAAATGCGGTAACGCTAATTTCTTACGAGAAATACAACCTCCAACAGAGGCATGAGGTTTGCTGAAGCCAGCAACAGGCTTCCAGTTGAATTTCCTCATCTGGTAATTTATTTCGCTTCACACTCAGTGGTTTACGACTTCGATGCTTTGAAACCACGAACTTTTACAAACATTTATTGGCTGACGAAACGCAGAGTGAATAACACTGGGATGAGCAGCAAAACGTCAAAAAAAAACACACACAGCGTATGACAAATAGACTGTATCGACAACGAACAGGGCGCTCGACTGGAGGGAAATGAGCACAGAAAACAGACAGCAACACATAAAGGCAGAATGGCCTCGGTTTTACTGATTTTCATATGGAAACTCAGCATGAGAGAACGGAGGATCAGAGTATCCGGCGAAGTACCTCGGCAATGCTGCTGCCTTGAAATGATGTAATGCATAGCAGAACTCTTTAACAACAATAAAATAAAAAATTTGCAGGGATGGAACCAGTTAGCATCGCGCTGCCTTCAGTTCAAAAGAAGAACAATGACTAGCGTGAGGAAAATAAAGGATTGAAACTCACTGACGGCAACAAATTTCGTGGAAGCGGGAATTGTTTTGTTGGTGACTCCGAATTCAGTTCAACAATTTCTTGTGTCTGAAATAAGCGTCGACTCGAGCGAGGCAGTACTCCTGGCAAACAAACATAAACACGCTGTCAGAAATCATTTACGGCTGTCACGAGAAACACGGAGTTCATTCTACATGTTAATCACGTAACTCAAAAATATTCCATGCCGTGAAAACTGTCGCTTATAAAACAACTTGATTGCGACAAAGTTTCTGCAGGAGTTAACACTGGGTGGCTTTAATTACAAGATCTCCATCACAACATGCGAGTCTTGGCCAGGTGCATTTCCAACAAGGCAGTCGGAAAGTTTTGATTACTGCTTCATATCCATCCCTTGCTCGTCCATAAAATCAAAAACCCTTATCATGAAGTTGGACTTTACTCAACCGATTATGCAACTTGTAATCACCTGGAGCTTAGCAACAGAATCGCTTTGTGTTTCTAAATTGACCTGCAGCTAATCGCTGACATGGTATTACAGCAAGAAAACCGTTACAGCGTGTTTCAAATAAGTGGCGAAGCGAAACGTGTGCCCAAGCAGCCATAAAGAGCAAAGTTCAGTGGGCACTGAGCAATTCTGCTGCGTTGTTTGGAGCGCACAGCAGAGAGCAAAGGTCACCGGTTCGCTTGGAAGCGACGTGATAAAGCGTGGAGAGGTCGCGCGGCCTTTGCGCGGGAGACGGTCTGAAAACAACGGTCCCTACTTCACTGTGCATTGTCAACGCACCAGCAACGTGTGAAGACAGGGTTCTGCACCGCGACAACACAAATGCTGAAAGCGCTGGGCGATTCGGAGGCTCTGACGTTGGTTGGGTGCTGACGGCGTAGCAGAAAAAAAAGGCCTGAGATCTCGAACGACGAACATCGACTGCTACCAACTCACCATGTATCCGAATTCGATGTCGGAAATGTGCGCTTGAACGACCGACCACAGAGCCCAGAATAAATGCGACAGCAATGTCAACCTGCAACAAATGAATTGAAGGACGTTGTTCTACAAAGTTAATACATGGTACAGCACAAAATCGCACACAATGATACGGCACGAGGTATCATGAGCAGATGAGAAACAGGAAAAACACGCTGTTGCATATCTCGCAAAACTGAAAAACAAAGCGGAGCACATGAGGGTATGTAGGAGTGTATGCACGTAATAGCAGTGACTGTGACGACGAAGAAACTTTTTCCAACTGTTACAAGTAAAATATCGACTGCGGATCATAAATGAATTAGCTACGGTATAGCTTGGCGTATCAAACGATGTCAAACGCACATTTCAACTTTAAAGTTGAAAAAAGCAGCGGACACACACGCGTGTGTGTGGACGCTTCATTGTCAGCATGCAAAAGCGTTCTCTAAACCTGACGTCCGCTCAACGTTGTCGACAAACTACCAAGGGAAAGAGCTGGCGCAAAACCGCGCACGATAGAACTGATCAGTCTATCAGAACGGCAATGAGTGTCAAAAAAAAAATATATATATAAAACAGCATTCATCGTGAGACAATGCTACAAATATTTGAAAAATACCTAAACCATAAAGCATGCAATGTAAGCGGCGCACCGAAGCCGGCAAAGTCAAGTTTGATTACTTGATCCAGAGAGGACACCAGCCCTGCTCGTCGCGCAGGAGGCTGAGAGCAGTTGAGAGCGTAAACCGTGAGCTTCGATCAGCAATGAGTTCTTGCGCTAATACATGGGCACCTATTGGAAGAAACTTTTTAGCTTTGCGTCCCAAATGCGGGTCAGCGTGAAATTGACATAAAGACCCTGCTGAGCAACGAAAAATATAAAGGCAGTGCTTTGTAGAACAAAGCATGATTAATAAGAAACTCAAGACACTCCAGCAACATGATGGACAAAACACCGCTTGAAAATTAAAAATGTAAATAAAAGTTGTTAAAAGAAACTGACGGAAACACTTACAGTTGAAACTTTACGCGACGCAAACAAAACGAAGACCAGCCCCGAAACGACACAAAAAATGAAAAAACTTGGTGTACTCTTCAGTTTCCTTCAACTTCTAAGGAGTGTATTAGAAAGTTTTTTTGAGATGAACACGAGTTCATTCAACTGTCTTCCTCACTGTTTAACAACGGTCAGGTTTATAATCTATATACGAAAGGTTGCCAAACGAAAGCAATTTTCTTGTAAAGAAACTTTCTTTTCAAACAACACGGAATCACGACTAGCTTATGGCAATGTTTTGCTTTTTAAGGATGCGATGCTCAACTGACTATGTGGAAGTAGTTTTGTTTTCCTTACGTTGTCGTGAAGATACCGGTATTCTTTCGCGACGTGCATTCAGGTGATTTTATTGAGTTTCAACCCAAAATTTAGATGCTCGTTGTTAAATCAACTGAACACGAGTGGAAAGCATTATAATGTAAGGAAGTCGGTGGCGAATACCAGAAGGATAAAAAGACGCACGGATATGCTTTCTGGTTGGCGAACAATGTGGACCAGTCAAGTACGACTTAAACCTACACTAGGAATCTTGCTTCAGCAACACAGTCAGCGATAACCGCGCTGCAGATGTTTGGCTCTCATGACATTCCTTCATCGCTGCCAGCGCAAACAAGATCAGCTGAATGTGCAATTTAATCCTTGCAATGTCAAGATGAAGTAAATTATCGGCGCCGGAGTTTGTTTGCTTCACACACACTTCTCACCAAGCAATGTCAAGCCACAGAAAACACCGGGCTGGCGTGCCTCCGTGGAAGTCAACAGCGTAAAGGACCTGCTGCATGGACTTCCAGTCTTGGCAAACTACCGTAACTAACGCACGAAACAAACCCCCCAAAAAGATTGTATAAACCACAACTGTGCATGTCCCAACTGTGCTATGCAATTACGCTTTGGTTCCGAAGCCTTCGGTTCACAGCAGACCCTCCACATATTTCCGGATCAAGTTTACTTTGAGCATATCACTGACACCTATCGACTGGTTCTAGTTAAGAGGATGTGATACACTGACTTCGTGGCAATTCCGTTAGTGAAGTGGCAGTTTCAACTCCGTTGTTTTAAGCACCGCATGTGAATGTTGCATTAAGAATACGGCGGAGGTCGCTGAGTCATAAAAAAACAAACACGTGCTGGAGAACCTCAAACTTAAGGGTCACTCATCACTAGCATTGCTACGAAGGTCAACAGCCAGAGTCTTTTGGTTTTGCGCAAGACGAGGTGAAAAAGTGTTGAACAAGCTTGCTACATAGTTGAGCTAATTGATGGAAAAGTCGTAGGTGCAAGAACAAACAACAACTGCGTGCGATTGAAAACTTCCACAGCGACGTGTTAAAAATACGAGGATAAAAAAACATCAACGTAGGTTTAAGTAGCAACTGTTTAGTGAGCAACGAGTGCTAAGAACATGCTTTTCTCCTCACCTTCGAGTTTCGGCAAGCACGAAGTTGGGTTGCCACTGAGGGTCGTTCTGGCGCGATGGCACCGCCGCATACATCGCTTCGAGGTACGAGTCGATGAAGGCTTCCTAGAGTGAAAACAATAAACGCGTTTAGTGCGTCACGCGATTGACGCTTACCCACTTTACACTGCACTGAACAGTAGGTAGGCTACTGCAATTCACCAAATTGCCCCAATATCGAATTCACATATTTTGGTATCGTACGTATCTTTTAGTCATTGTGAGTTTCTCTTGTGCAAACACAACTGCATTTCATATGCCTGACTGGAAATTTTCGGAAGGGGGTCGTTAGATTAAATTGGGTTGCAATATGGGTCGCTGCATGAACAAGGTTGAAAACCACTGGATTAAACAAAACTACCTTTACATTTATGCGGTGATTACAAGTACAGTCTCCAGTTTGCTACAAGACTGTCCAGCGTGTACTTGTACACAGTGAGCACTATCTTCCAGCATGTAATTAACCTGTTGAACTCCTCGCCACAGGATGCGGTGATGGCATCCAGCCTAAATGCTTTGAGAGGGAATTGGACAAATTTTTGTGAATCACTAGGGAATATCTATTTTCAGTGTAAGCTATTTTTGCATAGGGATAGCTTTAAACTGGGTGCTTTCATTTTTTAAAGTTTTGTAGACTCCCAGGTTTTGCAAAAAAGATAACAGAAGATCATTCAAGAGGCCTGAAACAGAGTAATTTGGAGTGATTGAACGCAATGGGAAAGCATTACGTATTCTGTTTATTAAAAGTGCTCTGTTATTGCGTATTTCTTTTAAGACAAAATATTTTAATGCATAAATTGTTTTTTCTAACCCTAAACGTCCATTGGCCCATGTTGGCACTTTGGAATGCATGCGTCAGTTTAGGGTTGCGGTTTAGGCACTCGGTCTGTAAAAGGTTCGCCATCACTGGCTTATGGTATTGCGAAAGCTGGGGAATAGGTGAAAATGAAAAGGTGAAAGCTGATTCCACTACACAAAGGTGCTTTTTGTAGGTGTTGTTGGAATTGCCGAGATGTGATTTATTTAGTGTAGTCCGAAAAATAACAGCCAGCAGAGAAAATCGTGCAGAACTGCTGGGCGATGAGGTCATGAAAACCGCGTCGCAGCGTAATTCTAGTCATCAAGTGACTAATGGAATTTGAACAGCTTCTACAGGGCAGGAAATGGGATTTACTTTTCACATTGCAAAGCTACTTTGTTGATTTCAGTCAAGATCACTGACCAGTCGGACTCGGTTCTCTGCAGACTGCAGTACAATACAACAGAGTGAAATATGAGGATTCACAGCACTTTGTAAGTAGTAACCTATGAACAGCACGCAGGTTACTGCCATTCACCAAATTGCAACTGTGATGTATTCCACAAACCTTTATGCCACATTTAATGCTACTCCATGTGTTCCATTATGAACTGAGGAAATCATAGCCACATAACTGGGATACAAAGTTCAAAGTGTAGCCTATACTGAAGTCATCCACTTCCAACATATTTTGCACAGAGGTTGAATCACTCTATTATACCAAGGTGTAATGAAAACCTATTAATCAGTAATGAGGTAATAGTCCCTCAGCCCAATATCTGATGCCTTGTAACCTACCGAATATAATCTTCCAGTTTGCTCAACCGAATGTGTAGTGTAAAGAGGGTAACTGAGCCACAGTGAAGTGTGCACAAAAAGGACGATTCGTCATAGTTCCAATAAGCGTTGGTGGTTCACAAACAAAAGCAAGCATACTCTGATGGGTCTTTGTATGAGGCGCTAAAAAATCCTTTACGTAGCGAGTTCGGTAGAAACGCGAGACACGTTTGTGCAAAACCTAAATTCGATTAATTTCCTTCGTGACACGCAGTTTATTTTCAACGTTCGTTCCAGTGCAACCGACGCTTTCTTCAACAAAACACGTCCTTCACAAGCTGTTTTTTTTCGCTGAGACATTTCGGTCATTTTTTGCTGATACGTTTTGGTCAATGAGACATTTCGGCCATTTGTCTCACAGTTGTATTAAAACTTTCCGTAACAGTATCCATTAGTCTACATATTTTCAGACATTCTGATCGAACTGACTTGATCTTTTTCAGTTATTTCAGAAAAAATGGGTCTGACCGAAAAAAAAAAACAGTTCACAATACGTAAAAAACGTATTCCAGTGCAGACATGCTTACAACGCTGCCTTACCTGTTGTTTGCGGGTTGGGAAGTTTTCCGGCTTGTATGAGTAGAATGGCCAAGAGCCATGACTGTAGTCGTACATCCATTCACAAAAATGGTTTCCGATATCGAATCCTCTGCCGCACACAAAACAGAAAATATTCATTAATTAATGCTGGGGTGGTCAAAGTCCAGCAGGAGGCCAACTTGTGGCCCGCAGGCCTGTCTATGGTGGCCCATGACCTTGAGAATACTTTATGTACATAAATATTTGGCTGTACATTACGATTTGCTTCCCGATAAAAAAAAACAACTACAATCCTCGCAATGAATAAGTTATGTGATGTGCTATATTGTTTTATCTTTCACTTCCATCCGATGGACTATAATTAGAACTATTACCAATAAAGCATAGCGGGTGGAGAAGAGACACTTTATATTATATAAGCCAATGTTTTTCAACCTTTTTGCTGCAGCGGAACCTTCCGCACATGTTTGCGTTGCTCATGGAACCCTGTGGCATAGGGTTCCGTAACACATTCCGGGAACAATAAGTCAAAGCATTTGATAACAGAGTTCTCAATGCAATTCAAAGTGGCAAGGATACTGTGAAACAGTGGTATTGCTACAACCGCATAGAACTATGGTTGCTAATTTCGTTCCAGGCAACTTTGGTCTGTTTCAGCGGAACCCATGGCAGCCACTCGCGGAACCCCGGTTGAAAAACACTGACATAAGCCAACATGTGGCCCGCCTGCCAATAGCAACTGAAAATGTGGACCAAAAAGATAAAAGTTTGCCCGGCACTGAATTAATGCATGCAAGAAGAAGTAATATCAACGAACGTTGAGTGTACTAAAGCTAGCAGTTGCCGTCAAGAGCTTTATAAACTGACAGTACAGTAATTGGGTTCTACACCCTCTAGTTCAGGGGTTCCCAACCTTTTTTGCTGCTCGTACCCCTTTGTCAGGTCAGAGTATTCTTAGTACCCCCCAAAAAAATTTGAGATATATATTGCTCTATAAGAGATATATAAGCTGCTCTGTGACCCAAGGATCTTCGTACCCCTTGATGTTTAATCTCGTACCCCTTGGGGGTACGAGTACCCCCGGTTGGGAACCCCTGCTCTAGTTGGTATAACAAATCGCAATCAGTTTTAAGCTTTGGTTTTATCCGAAGTACTTTTGAAGGTTTCTGTGAGAAGAAAAGTTTTTGCATGACGCAAATTAAAGCTGTCGCACAGTTCTGACTACAATGAACAAATGCGCAACACGACACTACAATTCACCGTGTCTTGTCAAAAGAATAGTGAGCAGTGTTCTCTTTTGAATTTTTTTCAAGCAAACCATGACATTGGTGATAATATTTGCGAAGCAATGCAGTCGATCCCGAAATTTCCTGTGTAGCAGAGGACTGAACAGCTGCGCATGTACCTGGCTCGATCATTACTCTCCTTATACGTAAATCTAACGCCAAACATGTCATGCGCTGGTACAGTGTGTGTGGCAAATCGACGAGAAAGGCGAATTGCATGAAACCACTCCACAACGCCAACATCACACGCTCACGAACATAGAATGTTTACATTAACTTCATTTAACAAGATGCTGCATGCCAGTAGAAAAAGTACCTTCAGAGTTAACACAAGTTCACAGTCGGGGATTTCGCACCCACGATGTCTTTATTTACAGTTTGTAAACCTTGCATTTCTTCTTCATATAGTTTACCGCAACATTTCTGCTTCTTTTTTGCTTGGAAACATCTTTAGAATGTTGCTGGCATAGGGTCTTGAAAAGCAACGCTTCCCAACCCGTGAGCAGCGAAGTCTTACAAAATGTTGAAATTTTCCGGTATTTGACTAAAACGTTTCTTGAAAATTAGCCGGTTTTCTATTGATCAGATCTAATTGGCAAGCACAAGTTTACCATAAACAGTACGTTGCATGTCTTGTTAATATTTTGTTTCTTTGTCATGCATTCAAATTTTTTGTTGGTATTTGACCGCAGTTATCTCATAGTGGGGCACACAAAAAATTGTCAGCAAAAAGTTGGACGCAAGTTGAAAAACGTTGGGAAACAGTACGTGCCTTAAAACTCCAATCGCGAAAAAGCGGCATATCCTTCAGAGTAGCAGACCTTAAGCTTACTACTGAAATACTGAAGTTGTGAGTGCAAAACTACGCAGTCAACCTTTGAACACCAGCAATGTTTTTCTATGTACTCCCCGCACCCGTAGCATGACGCAAATGAACCATCTTTCAAAACAATGCTCGATCACAATAACATACCGGTGAATACGAGGGGAGAAGCGAAATGCAATAAACCACGCAAATCCGCGGCCACAGCAGGTCAGAAAACAAGGTGGTCAAAGGCGCAGCTGATACTTACAAAAAGCGGGAAAGGTTGACCACCCAAAAGAACCACCCAAAAGAACATTGGTATAGATACTCCGTTTAACACTGTCACAGGAGGTATTGCAAGAGAAGTAATTAATATATAGATATAAAAAATCGAGAAGCAGACTCAAACTAAGGTTGACTGGAGTTTTCGCGTGCTAAATTTACGAGGGTAACTGACAAGCAAAACAAACCCATCTGAATGAGCTTCTGTCACCGATGACAAATGACTTTACCGCATTGCGTCAATGACACGCCCATCGCTTTGTCTTCGAAATCACGCTACAGTATGCCGAACACAGCGGCTTGTATTTTACAGTGTGGGATTGTATGGGCGTTGGACATTACATTTACCACCTGGCATTTAGCAATATTATTTCGATGGAAACCATCGCAACGCATGGGTTACATCACTTCCTCTCAGGTGGCGGCCGCAACAATTCACAGACGGAAGGTTTCGGGCATTTAGGATTAAAAGGGAAATTTGCTTGAAGCATTCTACATTTTGAAGTAACTAGCAACTGGATTGCGTGTACAGAAATTTTAAGGTAAATTGCACAAGTTAGTGATGATGTTTTTTAATGGCAGCTCGTCCTTGAAACGTTTCGCTGAAACAAACGATTTCGTTTTTTTTATTTCCGGACTTTAAGTAAGCAGAAAAGCTTTTAATGCAAAGCATTTAAGAAAAAAATTTACATTTAAGGAAAAAATCTGAAGTTGTCAAACATACACTCGACTCAAGAGCTATAAAAAATGGCTGAAGTGAAACTGAGAGGACTTAATAGTTTTAGTCAGTGGTAGATCCAGACCGAAGGGCGGTCAAAAAAGAGATAGTTGAAATTCTGTACCTCTTCAAATTTTAACATTTTTTGACATTCCTGTAGTTGCAGTATTTCTTACAACTTACAAGGAAACTAGTTTCGTGTTCGACACATCTTCAGTCCTTATTCAAATAGATTCTATTTGATTCTATCCTTATTCAAATAGATTCTATTTGATAAACAAATCATGATAAACAATTTTGTCATAAGAAATTTTAGGGGTACATGTTCATGTGTCGAAATTCCTAAGTGGTACATGATTATCTTTCGAAATGCTGAAGGGGCACATGCTCATCTGCCGGAATGCTGAAGGGGTACATGATCAGAGAAAGCTTGGGAACACCTGTGTTAGACTCACTGCCCAGAGTTCGGGAAAGAGCGGTGATGTGATGTAGTCTTAGACCAGTGGTTTTTAACCTGGGGTAAATTTCATCTTCCAAGGAGGTAAATTTACTGCACCATTAATTGCAGCCAATGTAAATTTTTATAAATCATTCTAAGCTGTAAGAGTTTGTTCATTTCGTATTTTCAATAAATGAGCACCACTGAATGTATTGGGGGTAAATCTGGTAATCTTGTTCGATAAAAGGGTAAGATATGTAAAAAAGGTTAAGAACCACTGTCTTAGACACTGTTTTATATGGAGGTAAAAAAGGATGGGGAACGTCCAGGGTACAACTACCAATCGTTTCTTGATAGCTGAAACAAACGTGGATTTGCGAAAGAGCAATTTGTCATTGAGTCTTCCTACCCCGTGGAGTTGTACAGTAGGCCCAATACGCTAGGCTACTAAACTGCTGTACTGTTTAGGCCTACATGACCCGGCCAACCTGATCTGCTATGTTGGTTAAATGATTTGTCGCGATCAAGTGGTATGTGCGACATATTCTGTCATTTACCGTAGGGCGTAGGCCATTCTAGCTGTTGGGCAACGTCATGCCAAGCGAATGTATTTTTGCAGTACTTGAAACCAGGGCTGTGGAGCCGGAACTCAAATTTCGGGCTCCGGCTCCAGGCATCAAAATTTTTTAGCTCCGGCTCCAACCTCTAAACGTTTTTGGCTCCGGCTCCAGAACGATCCATGAAAAACTAAAAACCATTGTATTATACAGTATGTGCAACTCGCTTGCCCAACAAACAACGTGTGTTGAACGGAATTTCAAATTTCAGGCTCCGGCCCAACATTTTAAATTTTTTGGTTCCGGCTCCAGCCATCCAAAATTGATTGGGCTCCGGTTCCACAGCCCTGCTTGAAACTGTAATTGAAAGTAAGATGTGTGACTTTCAATGAACAGTTGATGAGTCTTGTTCAGGCAAAACCCTTGACACATAATTCATCACTTATGGAGTACGAGAATGAAATAAAGGATAACATTTCGGAAACATCACAACTTTTGCATACTGGTGGTAAGATGTTTTGCTGTCTTACAACAACAAATTCAAGGCTATTGCTGTTTATGCCACTGTTGATGTTTTTGTTATGGTATTGTGTTCATGCACAGATGTGTGCATGCATTAATTGTATCGATTGTCCTTACTGCTTTTCTTTTTGATACTTGCTCCCTCTTCAAATGAAAATAAAAATGTAAAGCAATGCCTTTATGACAGTGGTGGTAGGCCTACATAAATCTCATTCAATTCATTGTAGAAACAACTCATGCAAATGTTGTGTAATGTATCACTTTGTTCTTCTGACATGTGGACAGCATTACATTTTAAAAAGTTTGTGAAGCATTGTACAAAGCTAAATTTAGCAATTTACGTTTGTTTTGAATGCATGAAACACTGATTTCACTTATTTGAAGCAATGCTTTCACAAGTCACTTAAAGGTTTTGTGCAGTGGATCGCAACCGGTCTTGTGTAGCTTTGTTCTACAGTAGGGTGTACAAAATTAGTCAGAACTTACGTAAAACAGTGTTGCACTATAGCACACAGAACTCATCACAGACGTTCGGGGTTCAGTCATCCGTCTTAGCCCAAGCTGGGCGCAATGATCGAACACTTCGTGCACGGACGTGTGCATACTCAAGCCAAGTCCGCCTAGTGAGACACCCTGACCTCGTTCAAGCGCACTGAGCTCACCACTCTAGAAGCATGCGGTGTACAATGTGCATACAGCTCAACTATCCTGATGATAACTCCGCAAGTGCTGCCTGCACAGATTTGTTGAGGCAACAACTTCTTTCATGTATTTGTGTACTTCTCTTTTCTGCGATGCACATTTAAAGTCTAGCGCCTTGCGTGTGGTAGTGAACACGTTATACAATACAATTTCAACAGGAAGAGCTAAGAAAACGTCGCCGCAGGCAATACTTTTTGGCCGAAGTTCAAGTGTGCAAAGGGGTCACATCAAGGACTGCAACGCGTAAGCGATGTATTTTGCTAACGAGCTCGGATTAAAACGAAGCGATAGTAAAACTGTGATAGCGGTTTTATTTGTTCCCAAACATCGTTGGACGTTCCTCGTCGTCTCCGCAAATACCAAGGGGTAAAAATCGTTTAACGCCAGAAAAAATGTTAATAAAAAGATGGCATTTACCCCTTGTGTAAAAGAAAAAATCGCGACATCAATATTTACGCGACGGTTGTCGTTAACTATTAACCACTGGTACCAAGGGAAATGTTGACAGGATATTTTTTATACGCACAAGCACGCAGAGAACGTCACTGATAGCTTCATCGATAACCACTTACAAGCAATAAAAGGAGCAGCAAGTTACTAGGTTTAACAACTGCGCATGCCTCAGAGGCTTCGTAGCATACTAGTCACAAAATAACTTCAAGCAGCGGCACCTCACCTGTAGTTGTAACTGCTGTATTCGAAATCAATCATCTGCACTGGATTGACAACATCGTCGCGATCAGTACAGAGCAAGTTACCTGAAAACAGCACAGCTGCTACGCCTGCGTTTGCGATTCACTGCACTGAACAAACACACGCAAGGTTCAGCTCGTATTGGTCAGTGATGCTCTCTCTTTACATCGTGATATGTAAGGCGCACGAAAGCAGTTACAGTTATTCCGAGAAAGTTATTCGCGTCAAGAAACTTCAATTAAAACCTGAACAATGAAGCTTTACCTTCTTGTACGTCATTGTGACAGAACACCACGACCAGATTCATTTCGGAGATCATTTGCCTGCCAGAACATGAAAGTTTGTTTTGACATGCATTTCAGCATGTAAACACTACATCTGCGTTGTTCATTACCGGCATCATGTTGAACAGCGTGATCACACAAGCCGCTTCATTAAATAAACGAAATTTAACGTTCTTTAGTAGAGGCTCAATATGAACGGTAGTTTTTGACAATGATTAAACTTTATTTAGCAATCCGCACGTCTTACAAAGTTTGGGTTTTATTTTCGCTAACCAGTTAACCAATTGATTGCAGTAAAAGCTTCCATATGGTCTTAAGCTGCAATTTCTCGTATCATGTATAACCTCGCATAACGTGAAGGTGCAGTCAACTCCAATCGGACGTTTTTTTAAGTAGCAAAAGACAGGGGATTTCACAGGCCAAAGGCTTCACTTTTGACAATTTGAAAAAGATAGCCTTTCGAAAGCGGAGAATAGAAAGTGAAATAATATGCGCTTCACCAACAAATTTGCAAAATAGTTGCAGTGTCTAACAAAAACTGTGCGAGTCAGTCGACAGCACACACGAACACATTCATCAAAAATACAAGACGCGCAGATACTGAACAACCAAAAAGACCGCTTGTCAATCAGTAACTCTTACATGAGAAATTGCACTTCACCCTCAATATCGTACGACTGGAGTTTCAACAACAGCGACTGCTTGTGGCTGTCAGCGAAATGAACGGTTTTTGTTTTTTCCAAATATCTGCAAACATTTGAATTAACTGAATGAAGGCTACGTCATCGCAAACCATCGGAATCACAATAACAACACACATCAATCGGCGCTGTGTTGTCAGCAACTCCTGCTTGTGAAGTAAACTTACTGAAACAGCTTGTTTATGATGAATGTGGGCTCCTTCTTGACTGGCATGACAAGGCGGTGATATTCAGCAACGCGCTGGGCAATGCAAAAAGACAAAGATGGAACAGCGAGATCGCTTGTTCTAAGTGTCCGCGACTGAAACGACAGCAAAGATACAGTAAAAAAACAATTACCTCATATTTACAAAAATCATGAAAACATGGTCACTGCACATTGCTAAGCTGCGTTGTTCAAGTAAGAAGGTACGGACTGTTGTTTGAATGCAAATCCAGACGGTAGCAACGACATCAAGCATTGCTATTGTTAGTGTTGCATGCTGTAGTATGTTCAAATGGTCACTAACGCAACTGTTCTAGCGTCATGACCAATTTCACCCCGCACGTTTAAAATTAGCTTTAGGAAATTTTAAAACCAAATAACGTGAGCTCATTCATCATATGTTGTCCGGACAGGGCTGGTTTTAAGCCGATTTGACCGATTTCATCAAATCAGACCAGCAGAGACAGAGTTACGGTATTCTAAGAGACGTATACTAGGCCACTAAAACGTACGTTGTTTTGTTTCTATCCCGGTGGACGCTAGCAGAGATAAACGGATTCATGATTTTCCAAACCAAATCCGATCCTACAGCTGAAGATGATCCCAATTCCCAATGCATCAAAAGCAGAAATCTCACTTATCAGACCGAAAAAACAATCCCAAACATCATGCAATGATAGATCTTCCGTGGAGTATATTTGTAAGTAACATGTATGATGACCCAGTTAGTTGACCAGCATGCATAAATAAAAATTTAAGAGATTATTTAACAACTACAGATCCTCTAAATATTCAAGTGAACAACTGTCTGAGAAATGAAAAAAGATTGTGTTTTCACTGTTTTCAAAGTTCCACTGATAGAAGAAACTCCCAAATGTATGAAGTATTGAAAGACTTTGGTTTACGTACTGTCAATCTGCTGGTTAAATTTGTAGCTTTTGCTGCCAAGCTTTTCAGCAAGAACGCAACCAGTGCATTATCAACAAGTGGATTCAACAACTGGTGTAATCTTCCTGCAAGGTTTTGCAAGCATGAAAATTCAAAGCATCATTTGGAAACCACAGGGAGTTTCCAAGGGTTACCAAAGATTTTGTAGTGGACAGACAATTGACAAAGAGCATGGAAAAATCATCAAGGTTCAAAATTCAAATAATGATGTTCCAGAAAGTGCAAGTGAATCGGTTGAAGCCGTCAAATCACCATTATAGTTTAGACATTTTCAAGAAAAAAACTACGACGAACAACCACTTAAAAGAGAATGTTGTCATACGAGACAGAAAATCAAGCTTTGGATGATTGGAAGAAAGCGCAGAGTTCAGTGAAGACCTGTGTATAGGCATTATGTCTGGAATTGTTATACTTGGTAATAAAAAAAATAAAGCTTTCATAGTCTTTCAGAAGTTGTGTATATCAGGCATTTCATTTGTTTGGATAAAGACAAACCTACTACACAAAATAAAATCATATATGAACTTTTACTTATGTATAGAGTGGGGCCCCGCCATCAATTTCCTAACTGATCCCCGCAATTCCTAGCACCGGCCCTGGTCCAGATACGTACAGGCAAATACTCTTCAAGACGGCCTCCTGGAAAAGCAGCATAGAGCTTCGGTCCAACTCCGCGTTCGGCCAGAATGGAAAAAACAACGCTCTCTTGAATCTGAGCTTTGAAATCCTGTCAATTCAATTACAAAATAAGTCAGGGTAAAAGTCACATGATCAAAATCAGAACCGCTGTGCTCAATTCCACAAGACACAAGTTGAAAAAGTCAATGAAATTTAAACTTGATATCAAACATTCAACATGATATCAAACAATATAGTAGTAGTTTTCACAGTTTCTCAATTGGCAACTAAAATTTTTATTTATTTACAGCAAAACTACTGCTTAGGTATAAACATGAACAGGCTGGCATAAGTTATTGCACAAGCATTCATTGTTTGCTGAATGCAACTGAGCAGAAATTCTGACAATGAACAAGGCGAAGGATCCAAAATACTCCATGAGATTCTCTTATTATGACTTTAATTTTTTAACTAAGTTTTCATCAGATTTTTAAAAATCGCAGTTAGTAGAACAGCATACCTGGAGAATAAGGCCATATATCCTCAGCAGCACAGTGTCTGGGCAGTAAGTTTCATTGTCATTGGTTCTGTACTTTGGAGGCAGAGTGCAGATATACAACTTGTTCGTCAGACCACCTCTGTATTATTTAATGTATATACTTGCTTGTCCAATCACTTTAAATTGCAAACAATTGAACCTATGACAATACGCAGAACACCCAATCGGTAAACTATATGCCACATTGTTTCAAAACAACTCAGCTCACCCAAGAGGCGTGAGTTGGAAGTCATGGAGAGGTACATCAGCCCAAGCACCTTGAAGATATTCTTTGCATAGTAGATATGCCCGATTGACAACCTCCAACCTGGACACAAAGTAAAAACATGCAACTACTTCCATTTATTCTAGATATTGGAATTTAAACTACCAGAAAGATAGCACTTTTCAACTACCAGGCAAAATGTATTGGTTACTTCTTGCAGAAAAACTCAGCGTCCAATATTTTCTGAACTTGATTTTGTAATGCAAGAAGTGCCAACTGATGAAGCAAATCTTAAAATCACTTTAGTCTTTTTATCTAAACATATACCAAAAACTTAGGTAGATTTAGCTCAAAAAGGTATGCACAGTATTTTGATACAATTTATGTGTAAGCTCCTGTTGTTATACCGTTGCCAAGGATAAAGAAAAAATGTCTGTCAGGTCTACTTTTAATTGATAGAGCTTCAATGTATCTTCAACAAAAGTAACATGTAACAGGTTTTTGCAGTCACACTTACTTCAATGCACAACACACATGTTGAAATCATATATATTTCGAAAGCAAACTCTAAATAGTGGTACTTGTATTATTCTTAAGTGAATCAAAACAAAAGTTATGCATTAATATTGTGATGGCAATATGTTAATTTTATTATTCATATATTTTTTCTTCAATTCATCATGTAAAAGATAATGCAATATTTTGCTGCAAGTGGCCTAGTTAGGTATAGACTGCCCAAGTGAGATGAATCACCAACCATGCAACAATCAACCAGTTAAAACACTCTTCATTCATGTTTACTTCAATCATGTGATGGTAATTGTTCAGTGAAAATAAAATTTCATCTATATTTGTTCATCAACTTAATGTTACACACACACACTATGAAGACAATAGCTTTATATTTCCAACACTTGTCTAGTAAAATTGTTTCTTGCTTAAATATTTTGCAATCTGAACGTTTTAGCATTCTAATACACGACTTGCCAACGTCAATTCAGCAGCTACAATCTTAGAATATTCACATTTTCTACTCTTAACAAAAAATCATTAATAAATCCCAATTAAAGCAAAAAATAATGTTTTGCAGTCACCATCAAAAAACTTTCAAAATGCAAAAAGATAATTTGGTTGAGTTTGGGTTAATACTTCTTAATTAAAAATGACACAACACACTCTAAATCCTGCTGGTTTTTGTTTGTCTGTGGCTATTGCATTCAAATTTAAAAAACCTTGCCATAATCATCATACTATAATCAATGTTATTAAAAGCAATTGCAATGATTGCAAACATTGATTGCACTTTTTAACATACCATTTTTAAAGCCATAAGTAACAGGAGCAGGAGTTAACATATGGCCATGATGAACAGAATTTCTAAATGCCCACAGGTTTCTGCCACTAGCCTAGAGGGAATTCTCTGATGCAAAGCTAACAAGTTAGATATACATCATAGGCTATTAATCTTCTTTACTTTGAAAAAAACAACGAAATAGCAAACTCAAGGGAAGTTCATAAATTTTACCGAAAAGGATTTCCTGCAGCTTAGAAGACATTTCCAAAATTTTTACACAAAAAATGGATTGTTTGCCACCTGTGACCCTGGTAAGTACAGAAGAGTTCAAGAAAAGTTGTGCAGGTGTAAGTTCATGTGGAACACTTCTAATGTTTGACAATCAACAAACGCAGTTGTGCAAATCCAAGAAAAGCTCAGCTTGCACGAGTTTTACGAGTCAACCAAACTCACCTTTGCTTTTCCATTTCTGCAGAACATTGTCCCGGCTGGCGCTTAGGGAAAAGTGCCGAACTCATTATCACAAGGTAATTCTAATCATACGTTTTTTTTCTCTGATACAGTTAAAGCATGGTTTACTTAAAGTCACACGTTTAATCATTAACGTTTCTTGCCTAGCCTACTTGTTATTTTCAATGGCTGCTGTACAAGCAATGAAGGTTGAATAACACTGCAATCACAAAGCAAAACACTACTTCATCATCCATTGCTTTAGATGTGCAGTGTTGTTATTAACATGGAAATGTCTCCTTAGGAAAATTATCCGCTTATCCAAAACTCCATTGAACTGTTCGGGCAACACGCGGTTCAATGAACGTCAAATATACTTTGGTCCAAGATGCTAACCCTATGCTAACTAAGCCCATTTCATGACTGTTACTGTAGAGCAGCAAGCTAGCCTTCCTTTGCGCAATTCCGTCACGTGAGAACACGAAACAAAGTCCACTGGAAACCGAATCGGCAGACGTCAAACGTTCCACGTAGGTCTTCAACATGCCATAAAGTCCAACAACGAACAAGTATTTCGCAACGAGCAAAC
>Ga0210059_1003942_pt1 | contig 23895 bp, 11 predicted proteins | sample Ectturendosymbi2_FD_188042 | JGI IMG/M metagenome (GOLD analysis project Ga0210059, IMG submission 188042) | Ecteinascidia turbinata endosymbiont from Florida, USA - Sample 2 (SPAdes) (version 2) | ecosystem: Host-associated > Tunicates > Ascidians > Unclassified | place: Key West, Florida...
TAAAGTTTGGCGATTACTTTTGATGTGTGCTGTATGAATTAAAACTTTTTGGTTCGATGTCAGATACCCACAACAAGCTACACTACGGGAATAAGTAAAACCAGTGAAAAATATTGGACTTAATCTTAGACTTCAAATATTTTTCTTTTTCTAACTGTAACATAAACCCTAACCCGACACACTTAGCTAAACACCAAACCCTAAACCCTAATCATCAGTATTCTCAGCGTATTTTACATGTACAATGATGCTCTGTGCATGCGCATGTGGCGTGAAGTCAGACATTTCGCTTGACACTGCCTCCAACGCTGTTGCAAAATGTTGTTTTTATTAACCAGCGTTGTGCAAAACGTGTGTGTTTGTGCACTATGGACGTCGTGTCTGCGGGCAAAAATACATTATTATTATATGTGACCGTTTGCGAAAAAGTTGTACCACGGTTGAATATGCACGATGACGTCATCGAATGAAACCGTGAAAATTTCCCCCCTCCCGAAATGAAGAGCTGGTTGCGGCCCTGTCCCCAAATGAAACCAAAGATGAAAATTTTACCCTGTCTTACTAAATTTCAAGCGGGAGTACAGGCATCAATGGGCACGCCGCTGGACGACCGTGCTTGAACTGCGAGCAATGATTAAACTGATATATTTTGCTGCCGATACTGCTGAAATGATTTGGGACTTTACTGACATGTTTGATCTGTCTCTAACATGAAAGAGGTCGTTAACAAATGTGTACCTGGTTCACTTGTGCCATCGGCGCCATCACTGCAAACAAAGTCACCAGGAGTGAGTTCATGTGAAACTTTGTTGTGGAAGCGAGCAGGCTGTGAGCACTGAAATCTTACATCTGTGGTCGGATCTTGGACTTCCATCTGAAAAGATAAAATCAAACAACAATGTTTTAGAACACTGTAAGTCTAATCGGTTGTTGACTCTAGTGAGGATATTTTGCAAGGGCGTAATACCAGTGCTTAGTAATGACAGTGGATGTGAACCATTCGCATTACAAAGTGGCATTTCAGAACTTGTTATTATTTTCCTGCACATGCTGGGTTGCTTGTGCCAACCCGTCATTGCGCCATGGAAGTTTTACTTGCGTGTGCTTTGGATCTGACCGATTCGTGATTCGTCGTGCGTGTGTGCTAGCGCCAGAGATGAGCGGAGTCACATTTTTTGGACTCCATCTCCGCTCCTGTTGCCTGTTTAAAGACCCTGCTCTGAAAAATATGAAAACGTCAATCTGGTTTCTGCTGACACTTCGAAATTTTCCAAATAACTCATATCAAATATACATCTTTGGGTACCATGGGTTCTAATGGCAGTTATAAAATTTCAACTGTTGAAACACTAGTCCGAACTTGCAATCACTGTTTAGATATCTGACAATTATTGTAATTGAGGTTTAAGTTTCAATCTTTACAAAAGACTGATTTGAAATCTTCAAGGTCAGCAGCTGATCACCTGTTTTATGAACACTGATTCCTAGTTCAACTGTGTGCTCAGACGAAATTCTGAACTATGACCGCACTAAATTAAGCCATTAACATAAACATAAACGCAAACCATTCCAAAACATTTAACACGATGAACATTACACATAACTTACTATCCCTGACAATTTAATGAATGCAGTGTATCTGCACAACAATTTAATGTTGTATTTAGGCTGCAATTATCAGGGCAAACTTCCAACATTGTTCAGGATAGCACCAAAATCGGAGCAGAGATTGGCCTATGCAAGTGGTGACCAAATTACAAATCTCCACAATGTAGACTGTACATCACTTCTAACATGCCAAATCCTATTACTATAGGTCATCTTGGCGCGCTGTTGCATCTTCATAGTCAGTGTTGTTGACCATTGTTTTTTTGTCACATGTGCTTTTGTCCACATCATTAGCCCTGCATTGTCATGATTGATGCATGGTTTTCTGCATTCCCGAACTGCGTTGGCACGCACACATTTTGCATATGAACTAGCACTATCATTAGGGGTAAAATGCTCGTTGCTCCCACTCAGTGTCACACTATAGCGACAAATGGGACAATGCTGACATTAGTCAGAAAACACGTTTGAATCAATTCAATTCTGTTTGACCACAACAAGCATCACTACAGCAATTTTAACAGTACTTTTAAAATTTTTGATTGGCTCCTGGATAGACCGAAGCATTGACTCTGGCTCCTAGTAGAACGTAAATCTTTGACTCCCGATCCTGCTCCGGTGTAAAATGCAAACTCCGCCAGTAGCCCATTCCGGCACTCCTACTCCGTGATCATCTTTGGTTCACGCACAGATCTGGCGCACTGACCTCGTTGAGAGCTAACGCCTTGCTTCAGCTCGGCAACTTAACATGTCGGGTAGCTCAGTCGGGAGACAGAACTGTGCTCATACAACGAGTATGTTGTCTCTTTGTTTGCAGCGTCAAGATATTCCAGCAATTCTGCATGCATTCTGCATCGTAACATTCTGCATACGATAACAACCTGCCCACAAACAAGGCTATATTCGTTCTCTGACTTCTCCATAATCAATTTGCTTACGATGGAAAGATAACAAACATTTAATGGAGAAAGGTTATTCTGATTTATTTGGCTTATCGGATGCATATTTTCTGTCAAAAACAATCTTTAAAATATCTTGCTGTGATTTGAATCCGCTGTTTAAACTGGTGTCAGGATCCCATCTCAGCCGTTGGAACTTTATGGAGTATGGCAGCGAAACGACTGTGCGTTATTGTGGGGAGGGGGTTACCTGCTCGATCCACTCCTTGAACCACTTCAACTGGCAGTCGCAGACAAATTCGTTCCTCCAAAATTCCACCGTGATTTGCTCGTCGGCAATATTTGAGAAGAGGCCTTTAGGAAGCTTGGTGAGCTTGTTTTCCGACAAGAGGATCGTTTGCAAGCGTTTTGCGCCACTGCAAAACAAGTCTCCGCTTTTGCATTTAAAATATCGAAACTTTTCAAAGAATACGTCACGCACCTGATTGCTTATTTTCTAATAGTGCAAGTGATAAACTCATGTCTGTGTTCGACAAACTTACATAAAATTAATCAATTTATGATTGCCACAAGCAAATGTTTGTGGAAATGATTATTTGATTTTCAATGATGGCAAATGTTGGTGCAGCACGTAGGCCAAGACCTGATCAGAAAAATTTTCATTTAAGATAGCATGTTAAAAATAAAACTAAGCTTTAGCATAGTCAATGCAAAAAAAATGCAAAAAACGCAGTCTGTTTCCGAAAGACCAAGGCAGTCTGTTTCGGAAAGACCAAGGCAGTCTGTTTCGGAAAGACCATTCGCTTTACGAATTAACAGCTCTAATAAAGAAAACCTCCAGAAATTAACATGCAAATAACAACCGAATTATCCCACTTGAATGCGTTGGTCTCTATTTTTGAAATATGATTGTTCTCCAAAACTAATCTGTAGAGACTACTGCATGTTGAAAACGTCCCATTTTTCAGCGTTGTGATCTTGTTGTCGCTGAGGTCAAGATAAGATAAGCGTGTCTGAAACAACGTATAAGTAAGTCAACATGGAGTTGCAATCCTGAAACAAAAGTAAAAGTTAACTCTTTACTATTTTCATGGCCTTCCTTAAAGCAACAGGAGGAAAAACCAAATTGGGGCCCAAGTTGTTTTTTGAATAAAGACTTCAAACTTTTGTGCTAAATACCTGACCATCCCACCGCTACACAATTTCCATCATGATGTTGCAGTTTGATATTTTTAAAAACAACAGTTTTAGATACACAATTTTAAAATTATCTTTGTATTCATTTTCTAAAAACAGGGAACACTTTTGATTTGAAACAATCAACAAAATACTTCACTGGATACTAATAATATATTCTCCGCAAAGATGACGCAGTCGAATCTATCAGCAAAATGGTCTAACAGGAAATCGATTTGACGTAACTAATAGGCATCGTCAGTCCTGAAATCTGCAAACAATATATTTCGAATGAAATGCTGGACTACAGCAAGAGCAGAGAAAGAAATAAACTCTAAAGAGATTAGACGCTTTGTAGTACTCATGAACTATCGTGCATTAGGCTTCATAAAAATGTGCATGTTTTACTGTTTGCACAAATGTTCAGTTAAAATGTTCGACGCTTACCAGAATTTCCTACATACTGTGTTTGATACAACCTGGATATTTAAATTTGGATATCCACGCTGGTGTCCCTGATGACCGCCTCAACAACAGAATATTGGAAAACTGCCTGATTGTACCTGTATCGTTAGAGCTCGTAACAACTCTCTGTACGTTAAAAGTTTTGTCACCCTATTTTTTGTCTGTGAGTCAGTTTTGATTAAAGACACTCAGTGAGACACTGCATGCTAAGTAACAATCGAATCGAAAGGGGTGGTTTTGGGTTCACAAATCTACGCTTCCAATGACTGAACTGATGACAGCTCACACCCTCGGCACCAGCTCAGTCGAAAACTCACCATCGAAACCAGTTTTATGAGAGTCGAAAACAGTTTCAGGTCGAAACCAGTTTCATGAGAGTGGAAATCAGTTTTATGAGAAAGTGCTATTTTCCAGTTCTGTTTTAATTTATTAATTTTGATCTAGAGCAGCGATGCTCAACATTTTTTTGACCCAGGAACCATCTTTTCAAAAAATATCCGAAGAACTACTTTGCTGTGTTGACACCTCATGAACAACTAGTCGAAACTGAATTGGACATAGCTCAGTGAGCTCAACGGCATGTTCAGTCTTAGTCATGGAACTCTCTGTGGACCAATAGAAATTCCAGGTGCATCACCGGTGGTCCACCTGGACCACGTTGAAGAATCACTGCTTTAAAACATTGTCTTACCAAGTTTGATATAAGCGATGGAACCTTCGTCAAGGACATGTTTCTCAGCGATAAAGTTAAGAGATCTAAGCCTTGCAAGAATAAGCTGTCGAAATTTGTCACGGGGTTTGGTCCTAGATAGAGTCGTTGAAGATTTCTGAAAAATCGATTAGTTGAGTAACATATATCATTTAATTTAAAAGTGGAAAATAGTGTATTTTGCGGACTTTGATTACACATTTTTTGCGCATTCCTTTTTTGTAATCACAGTGATACAACCTTGGTCCCAAAAATTTCATCTGTGGATTTGTTCCTGAATCATTGTTTTAAACATGTTTGAAAATATAAATAATATCTTCGTAGTATTAGCAATTTTGAAATTAGCAGAACAAATTTGAAGTTTCCCCTGTTTGTATTTTTTCAACAATTACGAAATTTGTAATAAAGCCCAAAAATTGCTTGCGGTTTAAAAGTTTATACAAAGTATTTACAGCACTTCTGGAACAAAACGCTACTGCTTGCATTGGTCACCAAAAGAGGTCTGTAAAAGAACACGTAGTCATACTTGTTGTAAAAGAATATGTCCCTGGGTATGGATTTCAAAGAGTTGTAATATGCGGCGAGCACTCTCAACTTAGGGAAACTCCGCATGTGAGTTTTGGTCAGCAAAGATATGTTGTTAAAGCGAAAGTTGAGAACAGTGACGCTGGGCAGCACGGTAGAAGGACTTGCCTTGATTGTTCTTATGTTGTTCTCTGTCAATGTACAAAAAGATCTTTGTGGAAGAGAACGCGCGCGCTTATAGTTTTTGGAAGACAGCCAGATGGCACCTTTTCACTGCAAAGGTGCTGGAAACTGCCATTTGTGGTAAGAACAACTAGTTTTACACCAGTCTGACATCTGATTCGGCACTAGTTATATCATTACTGAAACGAAACACAAATTTGTTTAAGGAAACAATGCAGTATGTTGAAAAACAATTTGCCACAGCTTATATTGGCAGCAATCGTACAGAAGTTGAATATATTTCGAAATCAACAACAAGCACTTCATACTCGTATTTCCGTCTTAATAAACTTAACCTTTTGCACCAGTAGTTGTGAGTAAAATAATAATGCAAGCTTGTCATAACGAAGCAAACGAAAAGCAATCAACAATTCGATAATTTTGAAACATTCAAAGTTAATGCTTAAAATAAAATTTTGGCAGATATTTTTAGCACATCTTAATTGCAGAAAACAATCAAGATTTGAGCTTGAGCACCAAGTGGCTGAGAGGTTGAGCACCAAGACTGAACTATTTATGCTTGCGTTTATTTTAAATCGCCAGTTATAGTAAAGCACATAGGTGTACGGTAGAGCATATTTTTGGGGATGCAAACAATTTTTGCCCAAATTTGATCTTGTTTTTCCCAAATAACGTATAAACAGCAAGCCTTAAAATGTACCATTCAAAACAAATCAAGGTTTCTGCATGCCTAATTAGGCCTACCAATTACCGGGGTTCAAAGCCGTACAACCTCAACTAGCAATCAATATTCTGCGTAGCTCTATGTGAACAATGGTAATATTTGCAGTGTTGAAAAATGTTAGCTAATTACAATAAAATCCCCCCAGAAATTGCTGTTCATGCCACCACGCGTGTAAGGTGTTGTTCAGAATCTTCATTTTCACGTTTTTATATACGTTCTAAACTTATTCTTCCAACACGATCGTCCTAATAGATCTGTTCTTCTCTACCATGGATGTGTGCATTTGTGTTGGCCACAATAGCAATCATCTGGAAAAGGAATAAAATATCGGGTCACGATCTAAAGTATTACACTGCTGCAAACAGGTCAAGTTTTAAGTAAGTAGAGGGAAAGGAGGCAATTGAATACATAGCATATAGCTTAATTTTCCACATTGGAGAATCTTCACTGCAGTGTGTTGTACTTAAAATACTACAACCTACTTAAATGTTTACAGCTTTTAAAGTCACGTTATGAAAACCAAAAATCCACTCCAGTTTAGACAGTCAAATCTGCACTGAGCACAGCATGCTAAGAAAAAAATAGCAATATGGGAATGATACACGCAAATGCTGCAGCCTATATGATCAATTACAAAGGAATGTGTGCAAATGCACATTTGCAATGACAAATGACTTATAACCTCAACAAGAATGTTTTATAAAAATGGCAGTGCTTCACTGCATTAGCATAAGTGAATTATGCAGTGTAATAAATAGTACAGTTGCTACTGTTCATGAAACCTTCACTTCACAAAACAATAAATTTGTCAGGATGCAACATATGCAATTCATTGCATGAAACAAACAAAAAATATGGAAACCTATCAGTATAAAATCACAGTTACATTACCACCACGCAACATATTACAGCTGCAGTTACGTAGTTAATTCTATTCATGAATACTTCATGAAAACAGATTTGCACTTGCAAATCTCGCAACATCAAGCACGTTTGAAACACAAAACTTCACTGTATCATATCACAGCTACCCCACATTACTGCCGCAAAACATTTTGCAGCTACAGCTACATTTTAGTTGTATATTTTACAGCATCAACAATTTGAGGTTTACAAAAATTAGGGTTAGTTGGAATGTGAGCTACCACTACATGTTCCTAATTTTAAAATGTTTCTAACTCTATCTAAATTTGAATGTTGTTTATGCTGGTCCAATTTTGATTTGGGCTGTTGTAATTTGTTCAAATACAGTATTTATAATACATGCAAATCTGAATGACATTCTTCCAATTTGTCCAGATGGTTCTAATTGTACCCAAGTTTGAATGAAGCTCTTTCAATTGCCCAAATATGATCAAGAGTGTTGGAATTTGCCCAATTTGACATTTCTAAACGTTTTAAAATTTTAATGGAGCTTTTCTATACAACCCATCTTTGAACAAGATTGTTTGAAGTTGCCCACAATTGAATGAGGCTGTTGCAAATTGGCAAAATTTGATTTGACTGATGGACCTGATCCAAGTGTTTCCAGTTTATCTAAATGTTTTTGTTTTCACCCAAGTTTGATTGAAGCTTTTCTCATTTGCCCAAATTTCATTGAAGCTGATGTACCTTACTCAAATGCCCCTATTTTACTCAAATGTTTCTAACTTTACCCAAAACGTTATCAAAGTTTTTTAGTTGGCCCAAATTCGATGAAGGCTGTTAAAATTATCAATTGATTCCAGTTCACTCAAAAGCAGTGTCTATTTTGTCGTCAGTGGCAAAAAAGAATGGCTATTTTGCCGTTTTAGCTATTATTTTGCCGTTGATTTGGTATCATTTTACCTTAGTTTGGAAAAGATACACTACCTAACTTACATGTGAGTGTAGCTGTATACTTTGCCCATTTTTTGAAAATTTTTGCCCAAATAATGGCCAATTTTTCAGCGTTGGGGATGCGACCGCATCCCCTGCATCCCCATGCCATACGCTTATGGTGAAGCATGTCTGCTCACAGAAATCGTTTTTGCGGTTGTATTACACATCTTTGCTCAATCCTGAAATAAAAACTAGGGGGGAAGTGTTGGCAACGGGTGAATTTCATAACAGTGTTGGCGAAAAATTGGAAAGAAACGTTTTGTATTACGTTTCCCGTAACTTTCACCATGTCATCTTTCCCACATTACAAAACAAACTATCTCATCTGGCCAGCCCAAGTTTTGTCAGTGTTCTTTCAGAATAACTGTAGTGTACTTACTCTTAAGGTCCAAAATCGTCAACTGGGTGAATTTCCTCAACTTCGCTAAGTCTAGGGTTGTGATTTGATTATCAGACAGCATCATGAACTTCACATCCGATCGGATACTTGAGGTAGGTATGTCCTTTAACCCTTGCTTAACACACACTACGCTTGGGTATGACATCCGATAGTAGCGAAATCTGAAAAAGGCCAGAGTCGTACATATTTACAATGCATTGCACAGCAGGTCGGTATCTTGGAACCTGAAATGCGCAGATTTGAATGGTTAATTAATGATGTCGGTCATACACAAATAACAACACTGCTGTGAATATGAGTTATTGGGAGATTGATTAAATAGATAATAAATGATCAATGTTGTAATATAAAAACTTGTTTTGAAATGTTTTATATTCTTTCACTTTAGTCTAATAATTAGACTTAGACTCTAATTAATGGAAAGCCATCTTCTGGATTTGCAGCAAATCTGATCTCGCTGCAGAAGAATGCTTTTGTTTTTCAATATAGTCTGCCCATGAGCAATAAAACAAGAAAACTAAATTGACTGCAAACAAAAGAAATTATGTTGAAAGCATCCGTACAAAAACTTGAATTTTTTTTCCAATAAGAGAACGTTTACGTTGCCTGTTTTCCAGTTATCGAAACAAAACGCTGGTTTACGGGTTTCAACATCATTTACAATGGTGAAAAGCACTAGGTTTTCTGTATGCTTTCGAGGAATCAGCCGAATGCGCTCTGTTTTCATCTTTTTGAGAGGGTTCAAACTTGCACATATCTTTCTTCAAATAAGTACTCTTCACGATGGGGGTAAGCATGGAATCGATCAGCAAATTTCTAATAGGAAATCGATATCACGTAAAATTACGCATCTTCATGCCTTATGAATAGATTCATTTAAATAAGGACTGAGATTTTTTTGAATAAAATAAATTTTGTTTGAATAAGGACTGGCTGAGACGTAATTGTACGTGAAATCGATTTCTTATTGAAAATTTGCTGATCAATTCCTTGCTTACCCCCATCGTAGAGGGTACACAGAGTTACAATCGATTCAGGTTAGGTGTTTCAATGAAATTAAATTCTAACACAAATATCAGGTTTTTGCCTGCTTGGATGGAAAAATTTTATGATAAACTGGGCATTGAATTTCATTTTTTCTGGGTTTACACTTTCTCTGTCATCTGCAGCTATTTGACGGTCTGGGCAAAGCACCATAACTACCGGTTGCGAGTCAACACTTCCTACGCAACTATTTTGATCATCTTAAAAGCTGTAACCACACTCAAGTTTCTATATCAATCAAGATTCCACACTCAAGTACAATTCGGCCATCTACTGCAAACGATGAGATGAAAATTACAAAGGGAGTTCTCGACCTGGCAACCTGATCAACATGTTTTTTCGGTGTCCCAGCGCTTTGATACTAACCTGCATGAATCTACTTAGTGCTTGTGCCAATGAACTTATCTCATCAACAACACAGATTAGTTTAATTTTCCAACTTAACGTATAGCCATCAAATGGTAGCGGATTAAAAACACTCCATTTCATAACTAAATCTTTTCATGAATACGAGTTTTATTTAACTTTCGCTTTGGTCCGCATCGCTGAGGTTGTTCATGTTGCTGTTACCAGTGAGTGACCGGTCAATTTCGCTCACTGAAAAGATTTTGGCCTCAACAGACCACGTGAGACTGACCTGAGCAGGTGTGTTGCAATCTCGAAAGCTTTACTCAAAACAAAAAAAAAGCTGAACATTTTTAAATAGGCTTAATTTAGACCAATGGTTCCCAACGTGGTACCTACGCCCTACAGTTGGTCAATTTGATTTTTGAGAGGGGCATTGAGGTCGACTATTGAGATCTGGGCCCAAAGCTTGTTTAATTCAGCCATTGGCGTATTAAGCTTCTTAGTTGACACGGAGTTTACTTTTTCAATCGTAACTTTTATATATAGCCACATGGGGGGAAATACGTTGCACATGTGACTTGGGGGGGCATGGGCAAAAAAAGAATGAGAACCACTGCTTTAGACCAGTGGTACCCAACAGGGGCGGATCCAGGGTGTGGTGATTGGGGCGATCTCCCTCCCTAAAACCTAAGAAAGTAACTTTATTCACCATAATTTTGTACAATTCGGAAAACAGTTTTCGCGATATAAAGCCATTTTGTCGTCCATTGTTTTGTCACAGCAGTGTTGTGAAGTATACTTAATCTTTCTTATAGTGGCGAAACTGTTATGAAACTACTACCAAATATTACTGAAATCTTCCCCCCTAACTTTACTGGCTGGATCCGCCCCTGGTCCCCAAACGTTTTGGACGCTGGGTCAAATTCGCTATCTCATCAGTGTCCACGTGCTGGACCAGCCGCAGTAACTCCAGACAGAAAAAGCAGCTGTGATGTAGCAATTGTCTGGGTTTACGTTTACTTATCTATGTTGTTCACAAAGCATAAGATTACGAACAAATGGCCTAGGTTCTAAATAAATCACTTTTATTTCACACATTGCAGGAAAACTACAAAACGTTTGTAGTTGAGCTTTTGATCAAAGCGGAAAGCTTGGTTCGTTTCGGTTTCTGAAGCCTATCGGCACAAAGTTCTCAATTACAGCAGATGTATTTTGCTTCTTGCGTAATTGCATATTACAATCATGTCTTCACACGAAACTTTTAAAATACTAAACATTCCTATGAAAGTTTGCCGGCCGGCCGGGTCTGGCCCGCAAGCCGGACTTTGGGGACCGCTGCCTTAGACAAACGTCCTGGCACGCAATCAGAGAGAGAGGAAGTCCTTCAAATGTTTCATGAACAAAAACTCAAGGTTTGCCAACAACCCAAATCCGATCTATCTCAATTATGGTTCGGTACAAATTGCATATTTGAGCACTTTTGGCCTTTTTATGAATGATCGCAGTCTAAATTTAAAGAGCGGATACTTACTCTGCGATAGAATTTATTTTTTGTTTCTGAGTTCATTTTTCAAATGTAGAAAGTCATACGCTAATGCGAATGCAATACCTCAAACGCGATCACCGGTTGTATTTGCCTGAAAGACTGAATAAAGATCGTTACACACAACATGTCAAACATGAAAGTTTTGCTTATAAACAACGTGTACTTGAGACCAGCTTTGCTAAAATTTGATGGCCAGGATGGGATTGATCGAAAATTGGGTGTGAATCTTGGAGATATCTGCTGCTTGCTCCTCGGTCAAAAGTGAGGACCATCTGGTAAATCTCCACTAGTTGCTCTAATTTCAAGTCACAAGTTTTCACTATTTTTTAACTTCCATGTTTTCAGTGTTTAATTTTGAGCTCATTTGCATAAATCAATGCTGCCCCTGATAAATCAAACCGCAAGATTAATCAGTTGTAGCCTACTACATTTTTACGCAAATGAAATCAATTTCAAGCGCTTAAAACGTTTTCCAAAAACCTTGAAATTATTACTTTCGGCAGTTTTGTTAACTGCATGTTAGAACTGTGAAATGTCAAATGATACCGAATGTCATAATTGTGCCCATGATTTGCAAAACGGCACTTGGGGCCTGTCCAGCTTCGTGTTCGGCTTTGAATGGCTGCAAAGGAAAGTTTCACTTGCAGTGCTGGAATTGACATGCCGCCAATGCAGTATTCACACTACTGCTGTAAAGCAGCCGCAGCACAGAGCGAAGGTGGGCTCGAGTAGGTTGTAATGAAGATTTATTTAGGTTGTAATGAAAAATTTATTTCAGTTTATAAAATTTATTTAGGTTGTAATGAAAAAAAAATTTATTTCTCGAGTAGGTTGTAATGAAAATTTATTTTCTTTCTTACTTAGAAATAATCACCAAGGAGGACAAAAAAGAATGTGAAGTTTAACTCTCACCGCAGTTTAAACGGGGTTCCTACGCAATTTTAAATATAAATTTCCAGACATTTTTAAGACCTTCTCCAGACTTTATCCGGACTTTTCTAGACTGGGCTTTTCCGAATGACCTACCCAGGTCAAATACAAGCACTATAATATTTAACACGATATAAGTAAATTATATCAGTCTTGAATAAAATATTGTGAAAATGTGCATTAAAAGATCAAGTCTGAAAAATTACTTTCTATTTCCATAATAAGAAACACAAAAATGTTCCAGATTCTTTCAGGTTGGAAAATGACCAAATTTTTTCCATAATTTTCAAGATTCCGTAGTAACCTCGTTTAAAGTTGCAGATGTATCTCGATACATCAACGTGGCCGCTACGGTGGCAAACTACTTGTGCTTATCGTGTGAGAAAAAAGCAGTACCCAGTCTTTGGAACATTATCTTCCGAACCGTGATAGAGTTTGCCTTTGTCATCGTAGCAGGTACAGGCGTCTGGGCAAGCACTCGGGTTGTCCACAGTAGGTTTTGGCGCTGGCGAGCTCGACTGCTGTGTGTTTGATGGCGTCGGTTGCAGAGGAAGACTGCTGCAGTTTGCTAAATAAAAATAGAGCTATGATCCAAAGCTGCCAAAGCATGTTGAACAACCACTTTGATTGACTTGACGAGATCAAAAATAATAACAAGAAACACTTGGATAGCCTAAAAGAAATCCTCAAAATAAACCATTAAGTTTTATTCAGTTTATTTAAACAGACTTCCATGAAATCTTTTTTTGGCTTGGGAAATCAGTTTTGTGACATGAGACAACTTGCACTGTTAAATGGAATGTTTTCATTTTAAGTCATTAGCGTCTTTTTAATTTACCTGTGCAAATGAGTTTTGGTTGCATTTTGTCAAACAATTGCGACAATAAGTTTCTTTTTCAAAGAGAAACGTATAAGGAATCTGAATACTTTGTTGACATGCCAGTAATTGGAGTCTGGTTTATGTCCGAAATTCTATCAAAATTGCATTTTGGACTTTTTCACAGCGAGGGCTGCGGATTTTAGCGCCTCAATATGCCACGCTTGCAAAGAAGATTCCATTTTGTTCTGAAGCTATGCCTTGTAGGCTACTTTCTTTGTTCGCATAGCATCTTTAATCTCCTGGTTACATCACCGTGTAACTTTCTTGACATTATTCGCCGCATCAAGGTGTTTCTGTCCGTTTACCGGAGCAGCAGATGAAGCAACTGCTGCACTCAACCTCTGCGTCCGTTGTACATTCAGAAATTTATGTATTTACTTATTGTTTCATGTGATTCAGGTAATAATAAGCAGAAACAATGCAAAAAACGTCATGCGAAGGGATGGCCAATTGTCAGTGGAAATCAGAATAAATGAAAACACAAAGGCAAAAGAACTGACCAGTGTAAACAAAGATTGTCACTATGGCATATAGGATTGTTGAAAGACCATTAAGGTCATCTAACCAACCAATACCGTTTGAAATACATTGACAAGTGTTAGAAAATAAACATTTAAGATAAAATAGGCATAAATGAATAAGCAAACAAACACAGAACACAATGAGGAAATATTACAGGTGAAAAGATCATACCTATCATGAAAAAGGAGTGGATCTCGTCTCATTCAGAATATTCAGTGTGGTCCAAAAATTATTGGGCACAGACAAAATTAACGCAATTAATTGATGTAGAAAAACTATGGAGTCTAATTTTATCCATGACAATTGGATGTGTACAAGAAAGAATAACGATCAAAAAATCAAAATGTATGAAAACAATTCAGAATATTCAAATTACTAGAACCAGTAAAGACAGCCTTGTGTTCCTCACACATTACAATATTGGGTATACATATAATTATTTATTTTTTTCATTGACGTGTGTCTCTTAAATTACATTTTGAAGGTCTGGTTATTAAGACCACACTTTTGGACCAAAAAATTCAAGGAAACTATTCCTTGAAGATGAGTTACCTCTACAGAAAACAGGTTGTCAGAAATTGATAGTCCTATGTAGTGCGAATGAATAGAAGTTATAGGAATAAGATAGTTATCAAAATGGTTTGGGCGGAGTTTCTTGTAATAACGAGTGCATGAATTTGCCTACTGAGAATATATAAAGTTTGGGAAGGCGTAAGATATTTAAGTGCTGAAAAGAATCTTCCAAAGAGATATGGTTATTTGGTGTACATCTCTTATACAGTTGTGGAAGAGTTTGTGACGTAAAATTTTATGATCAAAATAGTCAAAAGCTTTCGATAAGTCCAAAAATAAAGAAAAGGTAATTGATTGATTGTCAAAGTTTTTGAGTATTTCATCATAAATAGTTTTAATGGCGAATTTGGTTGAGTGATTTGCTTGGAAACTACTGTATATTGTCTTTTATGAATCAGATTGTGTTCATTCAAAAAGGAGCGGTCGCTTTTCAAATACCTTTGGCAATGCTGGGAGAACACAAATTGGTTTATGTTAACATGAAGAAATAGGGATATGAACTTTAGGAAATAATGCGATAGGGTCAATTTTCCAGAAATCTGGGAATTCGCCTATACAGTCATGCAATTATTGAAAAAAGTGGAAAGCCATTCTGAAACAATGCAACTGGCTATTTTGAAAAATTTTGATAGAATGTCATGGGGAGAACTATTAGATTTCATATCTTGATTCTATCATTTGAAATGCATGTTAATAAATTATAATACCTTTGTTTGGACATTTCTTTGCATGAGTAAACTTGTTTCTCTAATTTTTATATTTTTAATAGTATTTTGGTTGTTAGTAGTTGGACTAACTGCTTTCTGTAGAGAGCATTCTTTTCAAGAGCTTGTGGAGTTTTATCCAAACCTACACATTTCACAATCTGTACTGAAAGTTATCTACAACTCCATAAATCATCCTTAGTTTGCACCCCTCTTGCAACAAACTGTTTCCAAACCATTTTGATAACTATTTTATTCCAATCATTCGTTCATTCTAACTCCACAAGACTAACCATTTCTAATAACTTGCTTTTATTTAAAGCTAACTCATCTTCAAGGAAATGTTCTCTTATGTTCTTAGTTCAAAAAGCGTGGTCTTTAATACCAGAATCCATTAAGTATTCTGCTAATGGGAACACCTATTACATGAAAAAGATGAATAATGACATGTTTACGTAACATTTCGCTTCAAGGGGGCATAGTGCTGCCTCTAGTGGTTTCAGTAATTTGATAGATATAAGTTACTGTTTTTATGCACTTTCTTTTCTGTGCACCTCCCATTTTACAGATAAATTTGCAGCCTATTGTCTCTTTACTTCACCAACTTCATTTTTTCATTCCTTATTGTGTCTAATATTTTTTTGACCAGACCGAATTTTTTCAATGAGACTGAATCCACTCCCCTTAGTAGATGGGCATGCTCTTTTCATCCTTAAATTTTTCCTCACCGTGTTCAATGTTTGTTACTTGTTTGTTTGTTTTCTAACTGTGGTTATTTTATATTCAGCTGTTGTTTTCTACCACCTGTCAATAAATTTGAAATGGGGTTGCTTGACTAGATGACCTCCACCGTCTTCCACCAAGTGACAATCTTTGTTTACACTGATCATTTCACAAGTAGTTTCAAAAGTTTATCAGCAACATTTGCCTTCTTATGTGCATTGTAAACTTTTTCAAACACCGCCATGGGCATAGCTGGTATATTTTGTTTTTGCCGTGGTAACTACATCCAAAACTTTACACTGAATTAATTTTTTTTGGAGAAATAAAAACAGTAGGCTACGTTTTAGATTGCCATAAGAATGTGTGAAATAAAAGCAAATTGACATACTTTCAGCAATGGGAATTATTAAAACAACAAATTTTTAGTGTTTGCATGAAAGTTGAAAAGTTCTGAAGATACATTCAACGAATTCACAGAGCTCATCATGCCTGTCCACTGCTTGTCTCCATCCAAACATGTGTAGTCGCCCTGTGTGATCTGATGCGACTTTTTACCATGGTTTCGTTGCGGCTGCTCACATTTGTAGCGGATCTCGTTCGACATGTCGCGTTCTTTCATCTGAAATGGAATTAGAAATAAAATAAACAAACATGATTAAATATAACTGAGAAAATAAATTAGTTTTGCGTTTAACGAAAACTGTGAATGTTGTTATTAGCATAAAGGAACAAAACCTTGTGGGATACCTCTTCATCACAAAAGAAACATCTGCGTAAGTTTGGTCACACTTTAGTGCTGGTTGTACTCAGTGAAAGTTAAATTGAACAATGGCTTTCGGGTTCTAGGTTGTCACATTCTTAGTTACCAACATGTATATTTTTCTATCCAGAGACATGAAAGCTTTAGTAGACTTTGTTCGAATAGACAGAACTCCTACTTTTCGTGCAACGTTTTATTAGTTTCAAAGTTTTAAGAGCATTGGGATTTGAAAGGATATTAGTTTCACGTCGAGACAGTCTCCACACAAACATTTAGTTTACAGCTCACTGTAACAGAACATTGGTCCAACCGCGCGCGACAGAATGAAAAAATGGAGTTTTCCAATTTTTCATTCTGTCGCCCATTCTATTGTCTCTCTACGCCCTGAGGAAATTCGAGAAAAGTTTCCTTTTACAGGCTATACTCTCCTTTCAGAATTCACTGTTGTTTTTGGCCGCGCAACTCCTCACAGTTTCCAGAACTGATAATGTGAGTAAAGTACATGACGAAACCAAACCATGCTTTGACACGAGTGACAGTTGAAATAAAAGTAACTTTTTTGCTCTGCCTACGTCACCAAGCGTTTCAACATTTTAAGAGACATCACGTAATTATGTTAAAATTCATAAAAACGAACGTTCTTTAGCAAGGGATATTGGGCACGCGGAATACAGAAAGAAGATATAGTTTTTATGACGTAAATAGCTAGGTGAAAAGCAGTAGGCATGTTCTGATGCACTTTTCAAAAATTGGCCAATTTTGACGTTTGTGACTGTAAGCAAAGCACAAGCAGTAGATGCAGTTCTTTGGCATTTTCAAAATCATTTGGTTGACGCTTTGCTGTCATGATTAATAGGTTCACAAGTTTGAAGTAGCGAGTTTCGTGTGGAAAGGTTAAGTAATTCTTTAGCAGCAGAAAAGTTAGCATGTACATATTCCGATATTTTCTAGAAAAACCTGTATTGCCTGCAAGCATTTAACGATCATAATTTCACCTGCGCATGCATAATATAGAAAAAAATTTGAAACATGTTTTATGAAGACAAAAATAAACATGAAACTCACATCGTCATACCACCTCCTAAAGCTGGCTGAGCTGCAATCGCATCGAAGAGGGTTCTCGTATAAATCTATTTCCAGGGATTCTTTGCTGATTTCGCCAAAATTGTCTTTAGTTAGAGTGGTCAGCTTGTTGTCTGATAAATCCAGGTATTTCAGTTTGGCACAACCTGCTCATATATGAAAATATTTTCTCAAATGAAAATTACCTCAACCTTTGAGGATTGGCGTAGCCGCGAACCACAAGTGAAAAGACACCGCCTTGCTGCTGGGCATTGAGATATTTTGGTATGTTTCAATTAGATATGGACAGTTCATAATCTGGAGAGCCAACAAATGACATTTTTGGAAAAAGAAAAAACGTTTTTTGTCAAATTTCAAAACGGTGCTACTAAAATAGTGGTTTTCCAGCAAGAAAACATACGCAATTTTCAAAACAAGTTTTGATGTTTCATTTGAAATGTGCAACACACAAATACTGCGGAAGTCGAACAAACTTGACAATAAAATTCACAAGCAAATCCAAGGATTTAGTTGTGTTCTTTTCCTTTTTTTTCATCAGCTCAATATGCCGTTGTGATTGCAGATCGACAGAGGAGACGTTAATGTGGGTGAAGGTGACTTGCCAGTAAATTTAAATAAAACTGACTAAATCTATTGATGAAGTCTAAGCAAAATTGATTAACGATACCTCATCACTATCTTTTTACTACTTTTTCACCTTTAAAAGCGTCATCGCCGAGAGTGCTTATCTGATTGGACGCAAGCTCAAGCCAGTAAAGTGAGCTGTATCCGTCAAATGTTCTAGCCGGTATTTTTGACAGTGCGTTATTGGACATGTCCAGGTGAAGAAGACCTGCAAAATTTATGTGTAAAAAAAATTGATCCGTTGTATCATTTTCGATATCGGTGGTTGCTAAGTTCGATGCATTTCGCTTCCACCTCATGTTTTACGGTATTTATAGAAACGCACTTGATTTGTTGGACATTTGTCGCGGAAGTGACGTCAAGCCGCAGCCGCGCAGGTTCAGCCCCTGTAGGTTGAGACGTTCGAGCCAATCATCTTCAAATGATTTGATGGGGTTCGGTCCGAGGTAAAGGAACTGGAAATATAAAGCTATAATTGTTTTTTGATAATATTAAAAACAAACAAAAAACGCTACGTTTTCAACGGAAACATAGCAACGAAGCAAATCTTTCTACCCATACATCTTGGTGCAGCAAAGCTGCAGAGCACGTTGACCCTTACTCAAATTTCAACCATACTGTAGGCTATAGTCGATCAAGCATTTTGTTTTCTATATTGCATCTTTACAGCCTTCCGAGCCTTGAAAAAATTTTTGAAGTATTGCGCTTTTTCCAATATAATTTCTGTTACATTTCCGGCCTCACAACCTAAGGACTTGTTGCTAGCCAATCAGAAAGGAGCACTGAAATCTAGAAAACTAACCGATCCAACTGTGATAGGAAGTTTTTGGAATACCTATGTAAGTAAGGCCGATTGTAATTGGAGGCTTCAGCAATCTTGGCATCTAATGAACGTATTACAGATGCATAAACTCACCAAAATTTTATGAAAGCATGCAGCGTATTGGTTATAACTGGACGTAATCTCTACCAAAATCTTGTAAAACCTTTACCTGCAATTTTGGGTTGTGCTCGAAATCGTGTCCATATACATGATCTATTTTGTTGCTGAACATCTTCAAGGTTTTCAGGTTTGGAAAACTTTGTAGAGCATCATTTGGGATTCTGTAGAGCTGATTATGTCTGCAAAATCGTTTTGGCCTCCACGGTGAATCTAATTTACTAGTTCCTTGTCTCAAATAATTGCATATTTAAACACAAAAGTTATGTTAAAAAAGGTAAGGATATGAAATAAGAAAAGTCAGGACAGCTATATGCATAGAAACTTTCAGTACTAAAACGTAGCAACCGCATTTTCACAACAGCAAAAAACTACTTAGAGAAGTACAGTAAGTGATGCTTCATTTTTTAGTACACGATAAAAGTAGTGCCTACTAGAACTACATATTTTAGTCCTGCTTTATCTGCATCAAAGCTGCTCTGATGCACGCACTTTATTGAAGGTAACGATTCCTGAAAATGTATTTTTGCTAAGAAAACGGGAGTAATTTAACGGCAATAAAAAAAATGAAATCAATGATAAATGCCTACTTATCACCTGTCTGGAAGGTAGACGTCATTTTGACACACAGCAGCTAAACGAATTGTTTACTGTTTCCTATGGTTTATTACTGCTCCTGTTGGCTGGTTTTGGACTTAAAGTTCACTGTTGTCGAGCATTTTGAATGTCTTACCTTCAGCCAATATGCGTGCAAGATTAGTTTTGTGGAAATATTCAACTATCTAATTTGGTAATTTTCTTTTTTTATGAAAATTCCGAGTTACTTACGTCATGGAGACGAAATTCACAGAGTTTAACTTGAGCTTCTTTGAAGAAGAAGAAGCAACAATTCTGGTCAGTTGGTTGGATTTCAACTCGAGTTTTTCCAAGTTTGGAAAGGGTTCCAAGTCGTCAACATGAAACTCGAGCATCCTGTTGTACGAAAGACTAATGCTTTTTGTGTCTTCGAGGGCACCTTTCACCGGCAATCTTGTCAAATTCGCTCCCGAACAGTTCAAGTGAGGAAGAGGCATTTCCCACCATGAACGTCTCTTTGAAGGCGTACTGTTGACAAAGATATCGGTGAGGCATTACATTACTGGAAATATTTTATTAAAAAAATTAAAATAAACACTTCGTTATCGTCGCAAGCAACCAGTCGGGAAAATAAAAAGATTTTTTCGAACTAAAACTATGCAAGCAGTGATATTTGGTCACCTGGGTTTGCAGCCCCGAGAGGTAAATTCTGTCTGTATAATCTTCAGTAGCTCATAAACTTTTCCGGATCAATTTCGAAAACCACGTAAACATTCGCTTGCTCAATGAACTTTGAAATGGCACAGCTTTGGATTGAGGTGATCTTGCTAAGCCACAAAAATGATGAAAACAGCAGCTTTCTAGATTTGGGACTTCAGGGGAAGTAAAGCGGCCAAAGAATGCATCCATTTTTCCTACTTTTGCTTGAGGCTATATTTGATTTATATGTGCACCCAAGGAACAAGATCATATAAATCCGTTTTAAGCGTGTTCTCGTATTGTTGACTCTCAAAACAAAAGAATATCAACTCATCGAAAAATTGGACTTAAATTATTGGGCAAGTTACAACCAATCTGGCTCCTTCACGCTTCTGCACCAAAGGCGTTACAGGATGGACAAAAGAGGTCTCATTTTGAGACCGCAGTGGCTGGTGAGTGACAATGTATCATTTCTAAATGAAAACAAACAACAATGAAAGGAAGTGAAACTCAAGTCTACTGTTGGGATGCATCGATATACCAAACGATGGAGCTGAGGGCAGGTTCCTATTCAAAGCATTTGAAAATTACGGTTGATAGGGAAAATTTTGCAGGGTAAGATCAAACCAGAAAAAATTAGCCGCATGAGCTAAATTTCAGCATTAATTTTGCAGAAGATGACAATAAAATAGGGAAGAGTAGGAACAGAATCTAAATTAAATATTTTGTAGCTTTCTTCGCAATTGCAAAACGACCATTCAATGCTTCGTCTAGACCCTGTATGGATTTGTATACCATTTTTGACGTTCGAAAACAGCAAAGGAATAAGAACTCGCTTTACTTCTGCATAAGTTTTGCATTTTTCACGGAGTTTCTATATTTTACGCAAGCATGTGATATAGTTGCGATCGGAAAGCCCGAGCGGTAAGTGCGCAAAGCTTCACACTTTGGCAGCAAGCAGCAATAGAGATAACGCGCCGCGATCACTCTTCGCACACGTTAGTTGTTACGTTCTGTCGTTCACATGGTTAATACCACCAGAGATTACGAACCATGATAACTCTACTATTGCTTGTTCGCACTACATATATATGGATGATATTCTTCGCGTACATCCCGTTCGTGGTGAATCTCACATTCAGCGCAACGCCAACGGAGAGGTTGCAACAACGTCAAAGCTACTACTTGCGGGCCCACTTTTTCCCACAGAAATAACGAAGATGCACGATATGTGCAAACTTTAAAAAGCATACTCAGCAAAGCAGAAGGTGACCAGCGAGATCCATATTTGGCTTTACTATCGGAATACTGCAACAGCACGCTGACTGGTCTCCCTTATTGTTCTGCACAAATGTTCATGAGCAGGTGTCTTCGTAACAAGTTTCCAGTAGCGCTTAATACCTCCTCACCAAGAAGGATGTTCGCCAGTCTTTGCTCCGTAGAAAACGTCAAAACCAGCACTGTCACAAGGCCACAAAGTCTCTTCCGCCTCTCAAGAAAGGACGTGTGGTGTGGTCCAGACAAAAGAATTATTGGAAGAACGTAACTGTTGCCTAAGTTGTTTAGAAACTTAGTCATATTACAATCGTAACAAGCAATTTTGCTTCGACGAAACCGGCAAAAGTCCTAAACAAAATCCGCAACGACCAGAAGCTACGACTGTCTCTTTAAAAGATGAAGATGATGAGGCGCCTTCTCCACCGAACAACCAACATTTTAGCACAGAGCCATATTTAATTTAACTATCCCGAAAAACGGACGCATCCAAGTTTAACCGAAAGACTTCGGTAAGGGAGACCACCTGGACAGTTTGTTGCAGTAAAGAAAAATGGCAGCAGAAAAATCATTAGCGAAAGAACAGCCATCTTTTTCTGCGTTATGTTGTTAGGTTACATTTTTATCTTTTATTATTTGTGTTGGATGAGGGCATGCTGGTGTTTTGTGGATTGGTGCCCGATAAGAGCGGTTAAGCGGCAGCGCAAAACCTATATCAGTGTTTTTCAACCTTTTTGCTGCAGCGGAACCTTCCGCAAATGTTTGCGTTTCTCACGGAACCCTACGCAATGATCCAAATGTCTATCCTACATTCTGTAATAAACCAGGTGGGTAGCAATGTCGCATATATATTTTATTTCTATATTTCGGCGGAACCCCTTGGAACAGGAGCGAATTTACCATTAGGCTAAAAAGGCTTAAGCCTAGGGCCCCCGATTTTGGTGGGCCCCAAAATTTCCTGGAGTAAGGAAGATTTCCAGCATTTTTGTAAGCAATTATATTTATATTTTTGTTTTGGTTCAACTCACGTTTTTTTACTATGCCGCTATCAAAATATCTCTATAGAACAGGGTCTCCAAACTTTTTCATCCGAGGACCACAAAAGCTGTTACACAACAGTGCGAGGGCCGGACATCTTACGTAATGTGATTGCTTCGGGATATGTTACGTTCTACCAAATCAAAAAGTTTTTGTCAGTTAATTTTTCATTATTTACAAAATATATTCGCGGGCCGCATTTGGCCCGCAGGCCGTAGTTTGGAGACCCTGATATAGAAGAATGAGCGCAAAGGATTGAAGTGAATGACGATGAGCATTCTCTTTTTATGGTGTTGCGACTTGGTTATTGTTACGTATAGTGTGTGGAAAAAAATTCCTGAAAACTTTTTCAGATTACACGAGAACAGTGAGATACTTTCGTTCAGCCCGGGTCGATACGGGGTTATGGCAACACTAGCCTGCACTGCAACTAAGGTTGCAGATATTCAATGGCGCAAAATGCAGTGGCGTATCTGTACGAAATGGCGCCAATGGCAAAGTTGAATTGTGCGACCTTTCTAATAATTTATGTAATATATACAGTGGCGTACGCAGAAAATTTTCATGGGGGGGTTTTGGTTCAGGGTCATATGGTGGTCATTTGTATTTGGCGTGCGCTACTTGTGATGTCACAATTTGACGTCATGTCCATGTTTCCAAACCAACGTTTTGGCGAAGTTTGTAGACATAATAATGCATATTTTTCTACACGCATTCCCCATATTTCATGTGTCATTGCACTGAATGTAAACTATCAGCGGTCCACGTTAGGCTATCGGAGAAAAATAAACTCAATGCTACGACACAGCAGTTCATAACTGCAACTGCAAAAATATCAGGCTGCGCATTAAAATAGGGGAGTGAAACACACTCATCCTTGCGTCAGAGCCACTTACCACTGCAAAATGAGGCTCCGTTAAGGTCTTGTCAAATACGAGCAGTTGAGAATTGAAGGTGTGTGGCTGGACTGGCTGGCGCAGACCCTGGTTTGCGAGATCGAATTTTACTGAACTACACAAGAATTGAGAATGCGCATAAAATATGCAAGAAAACGTTTGTTTTTTGTGATGTACAGAAGTCT
>Ga0210059_1003943_pt1 | contig 23892 bp, 15 predicted proteins | sample Ectturendosymbi2_FD_188042 | JGI IMG/M metagenome (GOLD analysis project Ga0210059, IMG submission 188042) | Ecteinascidia turbinata endosymbiont from Florida, USA - Sample 2 (SPAdes) (version 2) | ecosystem: Host-associated > Tunicates > Ascidians > Unclassified | place: Key West, Florida...
AGAATGCGAGGTATTTATTTTTTCTTTCCTTCCTATGATGTAGCGGTAGACCTCACGCTATAGTGCTAACCGGAGGTAGATCTCACGCTATAGTGTGGTAGACCTCACGCTATAGTAGCACCCAATTTTTTCACTTAGTTAAACGTCAGGATTAACATGCCGGACTTTGCCCAACCTCTTCTTGAATAGCGTGAACAATGCTATTGTTTCGTAACAGTACCACTGTTTCGTTAATTCTTTGCCGCGTGAGAACTGCCCAGCCTTCACAAACGCAGTCCCTTTCGCTTATAACAGTTCTCATCCTCGACTTGCCGCTGGGCTGTACACAATTGGTCTGTTTTTTTGCAAGGTTATTTGTTTAATGCCTGATGACCGCCTTGAAAGGAAAACCAGCAGTAAAAATAGGAATGCAATATGGAAAACTTGTAACTGACTCAAGATTTTACAAGCCTCCAAACTGAAAACGAGAAACCACTTTCAGGGCTGTTGCCAGTGCAGTTCATGAGTCCGCAGTTTGTCTGCATCGTAGTTTTGCAACATAAAAGTGAGTAGATGAGTTTCTTGACTGAACTAATCTCCTGATTGATAGGGGCGTAACGAGGTTAGATGGCGCCCGGGGCAAGAAGCAAGTTTGGCGCCCCCTGTGTTCGAACCTGAGGTCTTTCGGAAACAATTATACTGCACTGAAGCACAGTACTTATGACATGGTTAGGACTTTTCGGCGCCCTCATAGTGACTCCGCTCCCGGGGAATTGTGCCCATGCCCCCCGTTGTTGCGCCTGTGATTACTGTGCGCAACGACACGCCTCAACAAAACCATGGTACACAGCTCTAACCAAAGGCATACGGGAACCTTGGGCTTCAGGGGGGTAAAATTTTTCAATTCGCCCGAATTTCTGCGCCACTCTGAGGAAAACGAATAGGAAAGTTTTGCAGGGCGATGGTTCTGCTTAAGCAACTTGCTCACACATATCGACAAGTTTTTCCTGAATTTTCAAAATCCTGTCCAAATCTCCCCCCACTTCGTACGCCTACAGCTCTAACGTAGAAACTTGTGCAAAATAGTCGCTATCTACAGCTTGGTGGATTGATTAATTGGTTTTACGTGGTCATAACAATTTTTGCTCAACATTTGAATATCCGCAGTCCAAAATTGGGGGAATGACGGTGCCTTTTGCCCCCACCTGGCTACACGTCAGGCAAATGTTACTGATGGCTGTGTGGTTTTGATCCTTTTGTTGCAATTGGAAACCCGTAGACTACTCACGCTGGCCACGAAGACAAACTTGGCATGGTTAGCGAAATCTGCAACCGACAGAAAAATGCTTAGCTTATTGGTTGTTAGATCATTCCGGTTATATCATACAAATTTGAGCAGAAAGGCAATCTTATGGCGAAATCTTTAACTTTTTTATTGGTGACTGTGGTATTGGCGAAGGTTCGTGGTTTTAAATTGATGATGGGTTGATTCTCCTCTGTTGTTTCTGGCCTGGGTGGATAGAAGCAGATCCATCGCCTGATCAAGAGCATTGGGGGTGGTTTTCAGCTTGTTCGGGGACTTCGTAATAGTATACAATGAATTGAAATAAAAAATGACTTCAGGGGGGGACTAGAGCTTGACTTTGGAAGTATTGATTGTGAATTTGGGGGGCTCAGTCCGCTTGCTTCCACTTCCGTTGAACAGTGTCACAACTTTTTTTAATAACCTGGTCTAGTGGGATTGATATTTTTTTCTTCGTATCATCAATCCAATGTCGAAAAATGTGAAACGATATTAAAGACTTGATTGGAAATCTACCTTTATATGTGGCGTTAAATGTATTTTAGGGCAATATGCTCAAGGCCCAGTGTGAATCTATCATGCGATTATGAGATGTTTTTTCAAGATAGCCAGCAGAGCTACCTAAACTGGAAGTAGTGTCCTGGAAAATGCCTTTTATTCACGTGTTGTTTTTGAATTGTCGCTTCGGCAATAAATAAGTCTTTCATGTACATGTAAATGCACAAGCTTCACTTGGAAACGTGATCGTCATTTAGCTTTTTATTTGAGTCCTATCGTGTGACATGAGTTGTCGTTTCCAAGTCTAAGGAGAGCCGTTCTGCTTCTAACCACGTCGGAAATGCGTTTCACACACTGCTCTTCACTGATGTCGCTACGGATAACAAAAACAATGGCAAATGCTTGCGGGCAGCATGCTTTTATGCCTTTTAAAAATATTTTGTAGATATACGAGATCTGTGTAGCTTGTGAAAAACGAGGCCCACTGTTTGGGACTCGCTTTAAACCTTTTCTGAATTAGTGATCTAAAGCGCTTTCAAACTGTGGTTTTCCCTGAAAAATCCCGTAGTTCGACCAACAAAAATAGACACTTTTTGGCCTACAAAAGGTAACCACTTTTGTATTGCACCCAGCGATTGTCGCAGACAAACTTTGGTATTTAAGCAAGTAAAAACCATCTTGGCGCCCCCCAATTTGACTGCCCCCCCAAACGCCTGGTCTGGATCAGCCACTGCTGGCGAATAAAGTGTTTTATATCTTGCAATTACAAAGACAACCAAGCAGACAATCTTGACATAACTTAAGGAAATTATCAAGAATTTGCACCTCTCAGTCACTTTTAAGGCTCCCCCACTGCGGATAACACTGCAGGATATCGGCACAGAACAACCTTGTGGAGTGGTTGAAGCGAGATATTCCAAGTGTGCCTTCAAACGCAAAAGATGTAATATCTGTGGCAAAGCCTAGCGAGATAAAACGAACTTCCCTGCTACGCTGCAAACGCTGCATGATCACTGAAATATAGATTAAGTCACCACAAACAGAAAGCACATTCAAGGCCTTCTTTATATATGCAAAAGTTGAACAAATAGTAAGAGTGCGATTTTTATTGCTATTTGATACTTCGGGTAAGTAGTTGAATGTGTTGTCTGCTCAGTTTCAAATTCCTTGGCGATTCTGTCTGAGACTACAACAACCTGGGTCAAAAGCGGACATCATACAAAGGTTTTCAAACCAAGGAAAGATCTCAAGCGCAAAGAATGAGCTACTTGGCAAGCTGCTTGAAATTCAGACAAACCGAGAATCGACCATTAGTCTCGCAAGATTTTGAGTGTATTTGACAAAACGCGTTTCTGAACAGTCGATTCAAGCCTTCCAACGAGACCGGAAACCCGCGGTCCAAAAGGTGTAATGTAACAATTTGGAAGCGAATGTAGTTCGCTGCGGAAGGTCGAAATCTGTCAATAACATTATACTGTTAAACTGTTGATAATTTGCATTTATCACCGCGTGTTTGTCGTTCCCAGCTACAAACAGAGCTGCACGAGCACTTTTTAAAGTTAGCCCACTGTCTGCCTCAAGGACTGGCGTTTAGCCCGCATGGCTGCGCTCTGTAACAAGGTCATGAAACGTCGGAAGGATTTTTTCCAGGAGAGGGCCAGTGGCGGATTTTTCCAGAGGCAGCCAAAGACATTTTTCCAGGGAAGCCAAAAATAGAGAAATTTGAATTTTCCCTCTTGAAACTAAGAAAAGGACCTGTTGCTAAAAGTGTAATAGTAAAATGTAAAATTTAAAATCCAGTGGGACCAAGCCCAAGCCTCCCTGTCTCCTTTCTGACGACCATGACCAAGGTTAGGCTAACTGTGGCTACGTGGCTGCACCACATGCAAGGCTGAGTTGGTAACAGCAATGAAAGAGTGAACCTAGTTCAGCGTGGAATCTCCGTTGCTGTTATACCGAGGGTCGCCGGTTCAACTCTCACTTTGGTTGGCTCAGGGCGATGCAGCATTGTGGCTGCTGCTGCTGCTGCTAATTCGCAGCCATCGGCGCGTTAGTTTAGGAAGCAAACCCGTCGCGCTCATACGTGGAGGTAAATGTGCTGTCAAGGTATTGCGCAGTTGCAAGCGCTCGAACAGACACACAGTCGCTCTTTCCTCACCCTGACGCTTGCCGTAAGCCGATAGCAGTCAAATCTGTGTGACCAAATCATAACAATATAGTCTGCATACGGAGAAAGCCACTTACTTGTTGCCGTACACGCTGAGGACGGTTATTTGAGGGAGTCCTACTAGGCTACCAGTCACATGATTTATTTTGTTTGACTCCACAGAGAGGTAAACAAGGTTTTCAAGTGAAAAAACAAAACCTGGTATTTCGTCCAAATTGCAGTTTTTCATGAGCAAAACCTGAAAATAAGCAAAATAATTTGCTTACGGCCATTGCTTCGACCAGTTGGTATTGCTTTGTGTGTGCAAGTACAGCGTTTTCTGCAACTTAAACAGTTTTTAGATATTTGGGTAGATTACAAAAATATTGCTTTTGAATTGTAGCTCACCTGATCTGCACGACCTTGAGAAGAAAGTAAAATAATAATAAACGAGAGTGACACACGGTCTTTAATCCGGCTTGCGAGGCAACTAGCAATTACTTTGCCCATGTAATTTACAGCAAGTCGAAATCGATCGGTGTGTGGCAACAATTCTAGATTGTGAAGGTCGCAGACGTTCATGAGCAGTAATCAAAAACCTCCTGCTCACGTGACAATAAATTTAAGCGAAGGCATTTTGACCTGGCTGTGAGCAAATGCAGTAGCCTGAACAAAAATCTCCCAGCTTCGTACTGAAGCGATTTGATGCTACTTGTTATGACGAGGTTTGCTTCTCAAACTTTTGCAACAGTGGTTCTTGCATTTCCTGCTTTGAGCTACAATCACTGCGAGATCTGAACAGCGACGCTGTTGTCCTTGCCACATATTTTGTCGTAAAACCCCCAACTCAATTTCCGCATTTCTTGGAGGTATATGGTCTCAACTTTGTGACCTGGCCATGTTTAGGAAAATGCCTGGAAGTTGTCTTATCGGGATTGTAATCATCGGCTGAATTTTGGAATTATGTTGATAAAATACTCTTGAGAAAAAAGACTTTTTGACACCGCCACCATACTTTGACGGAAAATATTTCAGTTTTGTTTGTATATGCTTTGCAATTTTCAAGCTGTTATCAAACCTTAAATAGCTTAAGAACAGAAGGACTACTGCTTACTGAACAAGAGCATGGGCAAAGAAATTCAGAAAATTTGGGGCTGCTGAAATTGTTATAGTTGTCTGCCGCGTTCGCCATAAGTTTCAATATGGTTTTATTTTTATACAAAATAATAAATGCCCTACAGTTTGTTGCGTGTGTAACATTTTCAACTTCATTTTTAATTGAAAGGGACACACACTAAACATATGGCTTCAGGTCCTTTGTGACGACACATAAAACGTTTCGCCTTAATTGTTGTTACAAAACGGAGATTTGATTTTGAACGAGAAATGAAGATTTCACACAAACTGGAAAGCACTGTTTGCGTTCTTTTTATGCTGATGTGATAGACAGTCTACCTCGGTGGAATGCTTTTTGATACATTGATGAAACTTCACGGAAAAACCTCTTCATCATTTCAGATCATCTATAAGACCTACAGTAGTTCTCACGTGCTATCAGTGAACAAGGTTCGAATGAAAGCTGGAGGCGTGGAAAACATTTACCTCCAGCTTGGACAAAGTCGTCAAGTCTAGCATGGGCGACACGAGTGGGTTGTCATCCAAACAAAGAACACGAAGATTCCCAAGGTGCAGGATTTCTCGAGGAATCCGACGAAGAGCGCACCTTAAAAAAAACAAAACGTTTGCAGACTACATTTACTTGTTGAAACAGTTGCTCTAGAAGAGACGTTTTTTGACAGTTGTGCGCAGCCTTGGCGCGCGAGACCAGAAATTTATCATTTAAAACCTAAAATCCTTGAAAGCTTTTGGTGAAAGTGTACTGAACAATTAAAAGACCTGGCTTTGCTGCAAGCTTCTGACGTATCAACCGACCCTTGTGATGATTCGTTGTTACATATATATGCGTTCAGGTAATTAGTTTCCAAAAAGGCAAGGCATTTCAATCTATCAGAAAATATTTTTATAGGAAAGCTATTTCGCGTAACTCACGCATCCTTAGTCCGGAAATTTGTAAGCAGTGTTCAGGGATGAAATGTTGAAGGGCTGGAGCAAGACTTAATAATAAATAAAAACACAAGCTTCGACAAGTAAAAACTGGAAAATAGGCCGTTCTAAAATAATAGTTTCCAGTGAAACTACAAAGCTATCTGGCGGCAGTTACGGACGGAGCAACAAAACCACAGCTACGGGATCACAGTTACGAGCAAAGCCACGGTGAATCAACGCGAAGTGGGCGGAGGGATGAGCAAGCACAAAGGGGGTCATAAGGCCGTAAGGCTGACAGGCGTACTCTAGGGAGGGCCTAAATATTAGGTAGGCACGAGCAGTTGGTGAATAAAACCCATGTGTGGTGAGAAAGGGCATCAAACAGAAAAATCAATGAACATCGCAAAGGGGCTCAAGAACTATTTCACACGAGCAAGGAGCATGCATTGAATATTGATTTGTGCGCTTGGTCTGTTGAAAAAAGCGATACGTTCACATCTTCCATTGAACGTAGCAAATGCGCGGTTAATGGTGTCAAAATGTAAGACCGCCGCGCCCTCCCAATGTGACAAGATGGATTACCTAAAGTTTGATCTACATCATTTCCCCATCTGCTGACGCTATCAAAGAAAAGCTTAAATAAGAAGGTCATGATTACCTGCAACAGACCTACCACAATTGGACAAAAACTGACCAACTACAAGCATCTTGCTCTTATTACAAAAAACGCAAACCGAAGGTTCTTCAGGACCTTGCAAGCACTGTGCACGTTGTGGTTGCCATGGCAAATACAACAAGTCCATAGTCCTAATTGTTTCACTAATCCTGGCAAAATAAAACTTTCCCGCTGAACCGAATCCACAGTATATGTTGGTCAAACAGTGAACAAATTTTCCACCAGATGGTCTTGGCACCGAGGTACTTGGAACAAACCAGATAAGGATGACAGCGACCAAATGGCCTCATCGCAGCACTGTTCAGTGTTTCATGGCATTTTAAATAAACCACCCATTCAAAACTCTTACACTATTACTTTTTGACTTTCTGGATACCTGTGAAGATAGATGGCTTAAGTCGGCTTAGTTTGCTGAGCTAATCTTTTCCTTTGAGTCGCCCCAACCTTATCGCCCCTCCCAAGAAATCTGACTTAATATGTCGCGTTTGCGTGAATTTTTTACCGTTAATGGACTGTCTTCCTTCCACTGTGGATTTTACAAAGTCTTTGGTGACAAATCAAAAAATCAGAAATCATCTTCAGCGGTTATCCAATGATAGTCGTCGAGAAATTCCGCTTCGCCCGTCTGGCAACTGCGCAAGCTTGCTGAAGCGTTAGTTCCAAACCAGTGTGGGCAAACGTTGGTTATTGCATGTCGAATGCGTTCATCAGGACGTTTTCTGTCACTGACCATAACGATGGCCGCAAAATTATTTTCCTGGTGGGAGGGGAAAGACATAATCCCTAAAAGTGATTTCAACGTCTGTTTTAGACCATCGGTAGTGATGAGTAAATTCGACTTCATGCGCTTTTCTTTGTAGTTAGTTTCATTCGCCACTCAAACCACTACATTTTCGACGTTATAAATATATATGTGATGAGAATGACATGCATATGGCTAAAAAATGAGTTTTTTCTGCGAATACTCCGAATTACGTCACTGCACTGCAACGACATTTCCAAGCAAAAACAGGAAGTTATCAGGAAAAGCATGTCGTAAGTAGATATTGGAAAAGTCTCGCGACACATCAATTGTTTTCATATACTTGCTGCCTTCGCCACACATCACATCACGCAATGGCTTAAAGGACACGTCTTTCTGCAGTCACTACAGCCAAGAGTCTCGGGTAATTTTGTTCTGTTCACACCAATCGATGGGTGGTTTTCTCTCACGGAGAGATTTCTTCTTGTTCTACCGATAATATTTATGGTAGATAGAAATTTAATATGATTTAAGCATCTTTTTTCTGTTGTCTTGTTGTGAAGGACATCCCTATAAAGTTCTCACACAAACGGGTTACTATTTTTGGTTCGCCAATAACATTGTTTACATTGTACAATCTGCTGCCTTCTGCTTTTTTTATAAATCTGCAGTAATGTGTTGCTTTAATAAGATTTACTGTTGGTCGGTAGCCAAGCCTTAGGTGCTCACAAACAAATAAATAAAAAATAAAATAAGCTACGTGCAGCCTTGGAGAAACACTGCACACGACAGATGCAGGTAGGGTGAGTTCGATTCCCGATCGGGTCATGCAGAAGGCGTGGGAAACGTCACTACTTGCGGCCTGTCCAGCCTCGTGCTCGGCAACAGATGGGTGCAAGGGAAAGTTCGCGCGCGGTGTTGCCATTGACTCTCCACCAATGCAGCATTCGTTGCGGAAGCAGCCGCGTGGCCCGCGGCGCAGAGTAAGTGGAGATGGGCGCCGCAGACCACTCGTGACACTCCAAAGCGGGTATAGTTGAAACTTCCTTTTATTCTTAAGTAAAAGATTAAGAAAGGAACGAATGTTGATCTCACCCCCCGATGTTCAGATAACGCAGTCGGAACAAGTAAGAAAGTGTGGAAAGGTTCTCTAGATCCGGATTATTGTAAAGTTCCAGTGCCAGCAAAGAGGAACTAATCGGTCCACCGGGGAATAACCTGAACAATAAAGATGAGCAATAAAAGAAAAAATGATTTATCTTTTTAAAAAAGTATTTTTTATTCAAAGCACCCGGAAACGTATGTTAAACATCCTGCCAGACCTTTGCAAGTCACAGCATGGGAAAATTGTATGTAAGATTGAAATAACGATTGCCGATTTTGAATTGCAATCGTATCCCGACCAGTGGTGTGGTCATTCCAAAATTTTGGGAGTGACCAATATGTTGATAAACGAACAACAGTATTCGATTTGGGACACCGCTTCTCGAAGCACAAAAAGACTAAATTTGCTAGACATTCGAAAGGGACCGTGGCCCCTTTGCTCCCCCTGGCTACGCCTATTATCTCGAGAGCACATTATACAAAAGGTGCACTTTCTGACATCTTAAATATTTACGATTTTGTCCTGATACCGTTCGAGAGGATGATTGCAACAGAGTACACGAACCTGTGGCACAACCGCCTCATGTTTGGCGAAAAAGCATATCGACTTTGTTGTCTCGCCAGCTGAGCTGGTGAAACTCTACCAAGAAACGTTTACCTCTTCAAGCAACAGTTTTTTAGAACAACCACACGAAGTGTTCCCACTGCTGCTAGTATTGTTACATCACACAGTGATTTGTTGCCATCGAGTCTGATCGCCTGTAGTTTTTCCAGCCTCAGTATGCTGCACGGTACTTCATCCAGTTCCGCTTTCTTCAAGTCTAGCGTTCTGGAAAAACAATAAAGAAATTCGCATGAAATCGGTCGTAATAGGAGTTTGTGTCGCCAGCAAGTTTTAGCGACAGAAACATTCACCGTTTGCTGTAAATGTAAATGCATAGTAAAGCAGGATCACTCACGTCATTAGATGTTGAAACGTTTTAATTTTAGGTCTGTCAGCCTCTCCAGAATCAGATAAATCATCATTAGTTATTTGTGGCCATTGTGTCCTCAGTTTAGGTTGGTGAACGCACTTAAGACAAGACCATTCTTATGGGAAAGCACAACTCATAATAATTTGTGGGTGTTTCAAATATTTACCACAGTTTGTTCATTTAAAATTGACAAAGCATTCAGAATTTTTTCAGTTCTGCAACGAAAAAAGTAGCGTGATTGTGAACGTGTATTGCTGTGTTGAGCAATGGCGCAGCCAACCCAAAACTTTTGGGAGTAAAAATCTTTTCACTTTAAACGAACAAACGAACATCAGGGCTTTGTTTGGGATACAGCCTCTCAAAGCACGAAATGACAAGATATGCTAGAAATTTGAGGGGGCCATGGCCCCCTGGCCCCCCTCTGGATACGCCCATGGTGTTGAGGAGAATCAAATGACCAAACGTCGTGCGTTGGTTCATTGCGAGCGCTTCATCACAAGTCCACCTTGTTTGTTGCGTTATGCTCTCGTGTAGTTCATTTTGTGATCTGCAACCTCACAGCGGGTTTTGCAATCGTGCGTCGACCGCTTCACACGAATTATGGTTCTGACGATGTGCGAGTCATCATATCGACTGAAAATCAATCTCCCGTACAAACCACTGACCGTCTCGTTTGCAGCCATTTGTGACACACATTAAAACCTTATGTGACACACACTTGAACTATATCGCAACTGTCGTGACACAATCACATCTCTAGCTATCAACTCAGAGTAATAATATGCGTGAAACTGCAAACATTTTTGTGACAATTCTTCTGGAGGCATGCATCACATTTTCCAATACTGCAGCTCAATTTATCGATTTATCGCATAAACCAGCGCTTCTCAACTGGTGGGCCGCGGTCCACTGGTGGGCCACGACGCTCTTTCAGGTGGGCCGCGAAATGTTCCGAGATAACGCAAAAATCACGCCTAGTCATGAGTTCTGAAACAAATTTTTCGTGAAGTGGCCCAAAATCAAAGTCTTGGCGAAAAGTGGGCCGCGACATCAAAAAGGTTGAGAAGCACTGGTACAAACGCATCACGTGTATAGAAAGCCTTGTTTTCAGAACAACAGACTTTCACTTATTCCATTTAATCAACTGTTCTTTTTGTACCACAAGCTTCGTCTTGGAGAGGACTTCAGCCTAAATGAACCTGGGTCCTTCGCCCACTCCCATATGTTATGAACCGGTCTACTTAGAACTTAACAAAGCAGCATAAATGCCTGTATTTCTTGTTATGGCCATGCGTGCATGATTTTTACTTTTTTGTGTGTGGGTGTCAACGCAAAAAACAATACATATTAGTTGATCTTGTTTCATTCTCAATTAAGTTATATTTTTGGAATGAATGATTAAACGGGTGAAAAGGTAGGAACGTTTTGCCATAGAAAAGTTTAATTCTGGGGTGTATGGCCATATAAAAAATGATTTGCTCAAAGAAATGTGGACTTTCGACAAAGAAACAAGCACAATCTTAAGTCGTAAGCCCTAGAAGAGATGTAGAAAGAGTTCGCGTTCAGCAGCGTCAGTGATGTTAACAAGTGTTTTCTGATAAAGCGTAACATATGAATAAAAACATAAGCTTGAAGCTTACCCCCAGATAGGGTCATGCCAGGCTTTTTTACAATTCTGTGAAAAGTTCATTTCCCATCAAAATATATTCTTCTAACCAAATCGCTTTTAGGGTTACTTTGCGTTTCTACAAGCTAAAACGATCGATTTCGTGTTGGCGCCAATAGGTAGCTTCTAAATGAATCTAGAAACAAGGGATAATTTGGGAGATCGCAAAAAATGTAAGGCATCTGCCGTAGATTCAACTCAAATATAAAGCGTCTGGCAGGATTTGTCGGGTCCAACCTGATACAGTCGCGCAGGTACAGTACAACACATAAACGTTTGCAACCGTTCATGCAGGATATCAGGCTCTGCAAAGAACAACTTGCAATCTATTTTATCCGGTAACATTTTCCAAACCCATTTTGACTCCCTTTTTGTTAGACCCTCTGGCCACATCCACTGGTGTTAAGACTGCATACGTCCTATTTCGAGGTGTAGAAAGTACATCTAACATTACTGTACGCATGAAAATTGGTAACCTGTTCGCTTCCCAAACGCCGCTCTACCTCGTGTGTCACAAAATGCAATTCCACTACGTCTAATGAAAATCTCTCTCTTGAAATCACTAGCTGAGTTAAATCACTTGCGTTCATAACAACCGAAAAGATGCACGTTTTGGGTATACGTTGAGTACGTTTCAAGAAAAGCTGGAAAAACTTACTTGTAGGTAAAACGCACCCTCGGCGAAAGTATCCAAGTCCGTTTCGATGTCAGGGTTTCAAGCATTCGTAAACTGAATCTGGCCGACTTCTTCTGTATGGTGCATTTCTGTTTCCTGGAATCATCTTCGTGAAGCACCACTTGCTTTTTCATCCTGTGCCCCCCACACAGCACCCCCGCATTGAGATCCTCGCCGCAACGAGCGCACTCTTTTTTGAAGGTCATGTTGGACGCGACGCTGTCGCAACCGATCATCGCTTTGCCAGCAAACATCAAAGGCATCGCTAAACTGCTATTCACGGACAACGAAATATCGCTGCGCAGATACTTCTCCGGTGTATGGGTTGACAAGGAAAATGTTAAGAACTCGCAAACTTAATTGAAGAATTGCTGCATATTTAATAAAGCATTAAAAAATGATGGTGAATAATGCAATTGATTAATAATAATTCAACTTAAATCAGGTTTTACATTTGGTAAAGCAACGTTATGAAGAAAAAAACATGTTAAAGAAAAATCAAGCATTTATCATAGTTCTGCCATACAATCATTCAAACGATAATATAGACAGTTGCTGGTGGAACACTGAAGTGCATTCTGTCGTTAAAGCGCCTTGTTTCTCATCTTTCGCCAGCATTGAATTAGAGGCAAATAAGCACATCAGCTGACACAATCACTGCTGGTCCAACCTTTTTTCTACTCCACACAACTGATAGTATTATCAGGGATAGTGAAATGACTGAAAAATGTCTCTTATAATTTCCAGTTGGTAGGGACCTTTGCAAAATACGCAATCTTCTAAAGCTGCTTTTCCGTTCTTCCTAAAATCCTATGTTTCTAGTTGTTCTTTTTCAATTAATGGACGCGATAAGCTTTTCAGCAGAGTCGTAAGCTTTTTTGCCCAGTACTTCGCTGTGCAACAGGATGAACCGTTAATTAAGGAACGACGTTTGTTGTTCAACACGGAGGTTCTGCACAGTTACACAAGCAACGATTGGAAAACGTAAAAGCATTCGCAATTTTAAGTAGCCTCTCTAGAAAAGCGTTTCCCTTAATTGTAACTCAAAGTTAGCCGGCAAAGTGTGTACTTGGTTTGATCTGGAAATTGCTGCTGCGCTAACGAGTAAATGCGAGATTCGAAATTGCTGAAACGTGTTGTTTTCTAACCAAAACTATTCGGCACATAAATCTATGCTTCAGCTTTATAATTATCTTAAGTGTTTGACTGCACAACAGTACAAAGAGAATCTCATAAACTGTCCAGAACGATGTGTGCCTCTTCTTTGATTTATCAGCAAGACAAAACCGCTGCTGTGCAGTTCAGCCTTCATCACATTCGTGGAGCTAGCGCACGAAACGACACGAAGCGGACAGCAGAGCTCTCGAGCCAAATGCAATCACCTTAAGTGCTGGTTCTCATCCCGCCAATAGTAAGAAAATTAATTTGAACTATTCGTAGAGGACTGCACAACTCTCCATGCTGCTTGACGTTTTCCTCTAGCCTAAGCCCTTTATTGTTGCTTTGGTGTTATAGCGCGTAGCAGATATAATCTGTTTGTAAAATTCACATAAAAACAATATGAAAATGCAGCTTTCTTTCAAAGCGCTTCAATGCACTCACGGTTTAGAAATAACTTTGATCGACTTTTAAGGTAAAAACTGAACGCAAATCACCTTCTCAAAATCGTTAACTTTATCAAACAAGTTGGCTACTTCGTCAAAAGAGGAGGTTTCTGAATGGAACATTCTGAGAGTTTCTTTTATTTCAATGTATTGATGGGTATCTACTTGACTTTCGGATCAAAACATTTTATGGCCGCTCAGTGGAAATTGGGAGCAGCCATGTGGAAAACTAATGAAAGGACATCGTATCTTTTGTGTGATATACTGCTTTCAATTGTGGACAATTTATCGTCAAAAGTTGGTAAAATTTGCGTGCTGAATCCTTCTTGGTTTGAAATACAGGCAATTAAGACAATAAAAATTATATTGAAATTGGTAAAAATTTTTTTTAAGGTTTCTGCAGCAGGTAAGGTGTTGGCAGTGTGTCAATTCCGGACACAGCAACGCCACAGGAGCTATACACTAGGCTGCTTCCATTATAGCATAACGTATATTTTTAGTGAACTACCAGGTACCAGGAAATAACAATTTGTGAAAAGTTAAATGGTTCTTATAATTTACTAATTGATTTTTGCAGCAATTTATGAAAAAATGCATATTACACGCCAAGAACCAGGCAGACAACTACCGGTATTGATCTAAATCAGTAGTGCCCAAACTGTTTCTGATCGTGTACCATTTGCAGGCGTATATGGATTGTAGTGAAACAGTTTATTCGTTGTGCATTTTATTTAGTTTCGAGTTTTTCTTGCGTTGTTGTATTTTGAAAGTTCGACGTGACACGACAAAATTGCACCAGTCAGGCTACCGCCTGTAGCAAGATTGTCGTTAAATAAATAAATAAATATTGTCACCGCGTAACGCCTTGAAAACACCTTGTTCCAGGAAAACTCATTCTGCCCAATATCTTTCGATCAAAAGTTGGACAAACCAGACTTGACACAAATGCGGCATGAACAAAATGGCTGTGAGAAATTATAATGGCCGTTTTTACAAAACCAATAAGAAAAGTACACAAAAACACATGAACTTATTAACAGAACCCGATAAGTAAAGACAAAAGCTGTGAATATATTGCTTTGTGTAGAAGAACAGAAGGTAGCTCTACTCGCGTGCCACCTTGAAGGGTTTCGCGTACCACAGTATGGGAACCATACTGATCTGAAGCATCACAGCTGCATTGATCACAAATACTGACGATACCTGGTTCAAAGGTTGTAATGGAGCAACTCTATTTGAATTGTACTTTTTTCTATATCTCTAAATAAATACCTGTTTTTGCCATGCTTTAGATAAGCTAATAAAAATTTATAGTTTTGCAAAAGGGCAAATGCCTGATATTTTTAGAACTGTAATTACAAAAGTAGCGTTTTTGGCCTTGCAGCAACACATGCACACGGGTAATATAGAAGCATGGGCGTCATGTCAGCAAAAGCCGGAATTTGTAAACGACGTTCCGAACTTTAACAGAGGAACAGGATCCGCGATTGAAACTATAGCTTTTAGCAAAAAACATCTTAAAACCACATATATGAATGAAAACATTAAATGTATTCACGTTGTGCTATTTTTTGTTGTTATTCCTGATAAGAATTTGAAATGCTTCCGAAATCCACTCTGTTCGAAAGATAAGCGTCCTTTGATGATTGCAATGGCTCAGGCCAATAAGATGAAACATAAAAGCTTACGATATTGGAAACGGCTTATGCTAGTGTATTGCAACTTGAGTGTCTCGGCGAATACTAGAGTAATTGCCAAATCTATCGTCAAACGTTTAAAACTATGACCTCGCGAATGTTTATACTGGCAAAGTCAATCAGTGACAATGATTTTTTAAAACCAAATCCAACGAAAGGTGACAGACTCCTTCAATTGTTTTGAACGATGCCTTCACCTTAGCCTCATGAAATAAAGGCCAGAAATCCGGAAGTTCCTGCGTTTACTCCCCAAAGAAGAAGATATCCTCATTTACGTGAGTACAAAGTTTGCAACTGAACAAATTCAAACACAACTACGAACTTAACTTACGTTGTTTTCGTGCTGAGCACGCATCGTTTTGAAGCGGTTCTATGCTTTTAGAGAATTTATATCAGAGGTAGATTTACTCGAAATACTTGAGCTTTTTTTCTGAAGCCCAAATGGTAACCATTGTGTTTGCCTTGTTGACAACGCTATTGGATGGTTTCACAATAAACTTTGTCTCATTGGCCGGCAATCCAGAAAAAGGCTTTTAGTTGTCATAGAACCCAGCGAAAAATTAGCTTTTGCAGCTACACCTGACCTAGAATAATATTTCATGACTGAAAAGCTGTATTTTATGTATTTTATTTGTCCGGGTCATTTGTATTTCTCGAAAATAATGGATATTCTGGCTTGGTCTTATTTATTTACATTAGGGCAGTTAAAGTCGGCACAGGTCTTGAAGTCAGTCCGTTATCTTCCACCGCAAAGGAAACACAAATATTTTCCCTGAAAGAGTACGTGCAGCACAGGCAAACAACAACAATCTGTAATGGGCTGCAGGTCCCTGCGTGACACGGACATTATCATTAGGTCAACAGTTTGAAAGGCAAAAAATACCTGGTACGTCTGAAATGATGGCATCAAAGAAAAAATCAAGAGCAACAAAACTAATGATCACAAAGTTCCTAATAGGAAAAGCTCGTAAACGAAAGATTTTTGTGGCATTGTTGTTTGATGTCAAGATATTTCGGTGCCGCGATTTTACAGAACATTGCGTGCAGGAAAGAAAAATTTACGAAAACACTGCCGCTTACAGACTCTTGCACCTGTCTACCTCTGGCAACACTAACAGTTGGAAAAAAACTGTTGGATGAAAATGTGAAGGGGAAATTTGCTTCATTGAATCGTGTTGATCACCAAGAGGACATGTTCGTGACAAAACAGCAAGGAACCCAAATATGTTACCGTGGTTTTCGATGATTTATCGCTTCTACTCATCTATTTCTAGGTTTGCTTTGGGAGTTGTGAGATTGAGATTAAATTGAAAACATAAAAAGGAATCTCTTTGTAATTTTACCGTTATTCGCCTTTTTCATGAATTTTTAGCTAGGAGAGATATTTTCCAAAGGAGCAAATGACTTTTTTCCAGAGAAGGAGGTGGCATCCACAACCTGTGTTGCAGGTAAACGTTAAAACACTTGAACAAATGGATTAAAACCTTTCAAGTACATACATTCTACTGAACACTACATTCTACTGAAATTTTGTCCAGTCAAGAACAAAGACTGCTTTCAATCTCTGGAGATACAAAATGTTTGCTTATGACTTGACGATATTCACTTGAAAGAATTTTGCCCTTAATTTGTTTGTAATAATATATGTGTTGCATTAACACAACATAGAGCTGAGAGCAATATTATCAGCAATTTGGTTGTTTGAAGAGGCTGCCTCTTACAGGCACGCCTTACTTTTTGTTTCCTTTTTTCTTCCTGCAGATAAACAACTGACAGCTTCGGAAGGGTAAAGCATATCTTAAGATCTATGTGGAATTTATCCTCCAACGTAATTAAAGTTTCTTCGAATATTTTCGCTTATTTTTTCTTGCATGATCTGTGACCAGGTGAATTATAACACATTTCGATTTATCTTGCTGGGGCTTCTCACAAAAAGGATTACTACAGAGCTTCTAACGTGTTTTTTTGCATCTGATTTAAACTCTCAAATACCTTACTTTTTACACTATTCGGCTTGGAGTCGGTTCATGAACAAACACCAGATATAAAAAGGGACCGAAATATTCTTTTTCGGTTTGAATAGTTTGATAATAATCTGCGCGCTCTGTATTCATCACGAATTTTCACGGAGGTTAGAAAAAATTAAAGGATATGCGAACAGTCTGTAGCTCTGTTAAAGGTGAATTCGATTGATAATAACGTTTCCTTAAATGCTTACATTCTTTAACATACGCACGCAAAGGTATTAAAGTGGATCAAGCGGTTAGAGTCTACCAGTTATGCAGATAGGCTGAAGAGCTGCTGCTGCATTAACTTTCAATTATGAACCAAACAACTGTTTTTCTAAACTTTCCAACATTGACCAGAACAGAACCACCACCGCACTTCGGCAAACACTTCTCGGCGTCTGATTGTTCTGAAGACGAACAAGCGCTTCTCCTCACTCGCATAAATGCTCCTGATTTGGCCCAGACAGGCGGCACCCGACCTAACTGCGTCAGCTTACGTCGCGACAAGAACTTTCTCGAACTTTCAACTACCGCGGACACGTTGAGGACGATTAGAATCTCACGACGACCGCTGTGGTGTGTCTGACTGGCTGTCAACGTTTTTGCCGCCACTGTTGTTACTGCTGCATGAATATTTCAACAAGATGCGACCGGAATATACTTTTTTCGTCTCGTCTGTCGTTCCATCCGGAGCGGAGATGCAAAGATCGTCGCGAAATGTGTTAAAGCACCGGCGGCGGGCGACGGAAAAAGAACACTTAAGCCTTTCGTGATTGCGCGCACACAATGCTCATTATTGCGCGGCGCGCCCACTGTTTCAAAGTGTCAAGTTTGGCAAATGTGTCCTGCACACGTCATCCCCCAAAATAATAACGTCTGCAACTGATTTTTTGGAGTTATTTTTTAATGAATCCGCCTCATCAACGTCTTGTGACTGAATGGTAAAACTATTTTTCAGACGACCACACAAGAGCAAATTTGCGTTAATATGGAGATCCACAGAGTGACGCAGTCATTTAAACACAAGTTACTTTTCAACTTTAACAGAAAGTCGTGCAAATTTATAGCAATATGACGTCAGTGCCGCCGTGATGCACGCAGCTCAGTTATGATAATTTACGTCACTGTGATCGCTTTAGATAAAGACAGTACAATTCCGTTTTAAAGTCCTGTTGAGGTTTTCTTGGTCCTCACAAATCCCCTTTGCTGCGAAAGCAATGAGGCCACTTTTTCAGAAGAAAAGGAAAAGGTAAGTACAACAATATAAATACAAATCATGTGTACAAAGTGGTTTATTTGATACATATCATTTCTTGATTACCCGTATTTTTCAGCTATTCCTTGCAATTAAACGTTGACATTTTTGAAACGGTGCAACCTCTACATTTACGCTCCCATAAAACATTAGCAACTTGAAAAACAATTTAGGCTGAGTTTGATTTTTTATACGGAGCGTAATGAAATCAAAGACACACGCAGTGTGGTGTGAGTTGTAGCGGGTAGAATGCAAAGAGGCTGACGTTTGGAGCTGATGAGTTATGTATCACACGCATGAGGCTGTTAATAAAAGCGTTTTTACACGGGTCGTTTCTAGAAAAATGATTGCTCTAGATTGTTTCATCTGAATCATCATTAGGAATTCCCATTTTATCACAGGATTATAGCACAGATTACACCGTTAGCACACATTAAACTTTTTAAATTCGTTTTGCTGCTATTGGAAAACTTAAGGCAAGAGCGTTACGTGTTTTATAGCATTTTGAAATCTGAATGTTGTACGAAGCGGAACATTTGAACAAACATCATTTCGAATTGCATTGCGGTCAAGAATTGCATTGCATCGCGTAACACTACACCAGTCACAAACCCCGAATAACAAAGGTTTTACAACAAAAATTAACTGAAAAGCGGACTTTGTCGCCAGCTTCTGGTCAGGACGAACATTGCCGCAACGTCGACTTCGATTTTTTTAAACACTTCGTCGAAACTACATTTGTGCCACGTGGCGAAGATTGAAAATTTCAGTTAGTCTATATCAGTGGATCGATCAACAGTTTCGCAAGAGAGAGAGATAGAGGCTGAACTGACATCAGATCTTTGGTATCGTAAGCCTTGGCCGGAAAGGCGTCATTGTCTGCTTCTATAGCATGACTCACAACGTTAAGCCGGTGATTTCTGATCATTTTTATTGCGTGTAATCTCGGGATTTATACAAACCAAATTTTGTCAGTTTAACCCTATGCAACCATCAATAAACCGGAAAATGAGCAAGTAGAATTATTTACAATGGCCTAAGTCAATCAGTTTAATCCAGTCCGATAGACATAGCTTATGCATAATTTTAAAAGAGGATGTAGCAAAATTGTTGCCATTGAGAGTCGATCTAAGATGTTGTCAAAGAAATTACTGTATTGTCAAACTTTCCCTCCCCAAGGAGGTAGCGGCAGGAGCGTGAGGACGAGGTAGCAGAAGATCATCACCTTATAAAGTCGTTGGAAGTTACATCTTCAAAAGACCTGAGCGATGCAGCGCACTGTGCTTCCCATTCGGAAGACGAGATTTTGACTTGACGCACATTTCTTTCTGCAACATCTATGAAACGGAATTGAGGTGTCGGCCAACACTTCAAATATCAGTTTTCAGGCCGTCAAATGTTAATATGTTTGGGTAAACGACACTCTGAACGGTAGAAGACTTAAACCAGGGCCGCAACCGGCTGATAAAAGGTTTTTGTGCTCGCAAAATGTCACTGAAAATTTCGGAGGTGGGGATTTCCCGGTTGCCCCCTTGGTCGCGGGCCTGACGTAACCAAACCAGCTCAAACACCTTATTGTAAAATAACTGAACAGGAGGTACAGTCATTGCGCTGCAAGGTGGATGTCATTTTTTATCTTGTACCTGCTTTTATCCTGTCACTCCAACGCCAAGTGACGCTACGCAAATATTTGGAAAGCTTTGCATGTGAACACTGTTCAGTTTTTGTTCCTGCGGCATATATGTCAGTCAGATTTCCGAGTTACAAAGAAGAGCACTCAATATGCAAGCCTTGTATATGTTGCCTTTCGAACCCAATGCATGGATTGTGCCATTCCAGAACTGTCGCCAGAAAGTCTTCAACAGGGTGGCTGTACGTTTTTGCAGTGGAGCTTCACTTTATAAAAATTGACAAAACTCCACTAATTCATTGTGTTTCGTATTTCAATTTGGAGGGGCGTGGAGCGTTGCTTGGGGTCTTAGCCCACCCCCCGTGGCGACACGACTGTGCCAAACACTGGAACTGAGCCGGCTGAAGGTGGCTGCTTCCACAATTCTCGACTGAATTTATTTCAAGAGAACAGTCGTTGGACACAATTGAACATAAGTGGTAATAAGTTGTCGACCTTTTCGAGCTTCCTCCCGTTCACAACGATTTATGTCTGGGACGTATCAGTAGAGAATGTCTGTATTTGCACCAGCACTTCGTTTCTGCCCTCTGCTGTATATTGAAAGTTCGAAACTCGCAGAAACACATTGCCTGGTTTGTTTGATCTTCTTCACAGTCTGCGTTGACACTAAACAGTTGCATTTCAAGGCCGATCGTGTAAGGTCAGTTTGTGCTAATGCGGTTTCTAAACAAAATGAACCAGAATTAACGAATGACAAATCAGACACGAATATACTTTGAAAAAGAAAAACAACATACCAAACGTTTACTTTACTGGCAGAAACGACGCAACTTGCCAGGACACAGCAACAGCCTTAACATCTTCTCCCCTGCAATGCCACTCAGTAAAACGTATTATTATTTGTGAGACTAATGGCACTTTTTGACAGCATGGTCTTGTAGTGCCAGCCACTCAGTAAAAGGAACACAAGATGCTAGCGAAGGCCCTACTGCACTCATGCTCCCACAATCAGTTACAAAAAATTAAAGAAGGCAATAATTGACCAGTTTCTCCCCTCGAGGCGGACTTGTTGCACCAATCGGGTACACTGAACAGGTCGTTTCCAGGCTGCGTACCAAGGCAGGGCTTCGCAGTCGATGATTTTTCCCGGATTAGGAGTCGGTGGCAGACATCCAGACCAGGCTTTGTGAGGAGGGGCAGTCAGATAGGGTGGCGCCAAAAAAGTCTTGCACTTGTTTAAATACCCTAGATTCTCTATGACAGTCGTTGAGTATCACGCAAAAGTGATTACCTTTTGTAGACGAAAAAAGTGGCTATCTTTGTTGTTTGAACTGCAGGATCTTTCAGGAAATTACCACAGTCTAAAAGCGCCTGAAATCATTAATCTATACAATTTTTGAAGTGGGTCAAAAAAGCGAAGACCACATTTTTCACAAGCCGCACAGCAAATACGAACACTGTTCGTATCTCAGACAATATCTTACATTTACAAAGATATACCCCATTACAGCATGGAGCGCGTTAGTGGTTGACACTACTTGGGCTGTCCGCATCAAGATCAGAAAAAACAATGACGTTTGAAACGTATCTTCGACCTGGTTAGACGTACAGTAGAACGGTTCTTGTGCTAAGAAGTGACAACTCAAGTCCCACGATAGGAGTCGAGCAAGTAAGTAGATGACAATCGCGTTTCCAGACAAAGCTTGTGCAGTTACATTTACTTCGAAAGCACATTTATAGCTGAAGCGACAATTCAAAAACAAAAAAATCATTGAAAGGCATTTTTGACATTACTCCACCTTAGGCATTTCTGCTGGCTATCGTGATAAAAATCTCATAATCGCATGATAGATTCACACTTGGCTGAAAGCATATCACCCTAAAGTACATTTAACGCTTCTAATAAAGGTATGATTTCAATCAAGTGTTCAATACTGCTTCACATGCTTAGACAAGAAAAAACATTAATCCCAGTAGTCCAGGTTAAAAAAACATTTTGCGACACTGTTCAACAGAAGCATGAAATCGACATCCCAATGTTTAATAAAAATTTACATTACATGAACAAAGACATTCTGCTTTAATGTGTCTGTTTATTGTATCTGTCTAATATTTTTCTCACTTTTTCAGCCAAAACCACAAGCGCTACCAACCTAAAAATTTGAACTTTTTATCGATGTATTGCTTATCTGTTGTAATTTAGCGAACTAACTACCAAACAAGCTTAATATTGACTGCGGCTTTTACAGGCTCCATACCCCTTGTCATTTCGTTACCTTAGGCCAACTTTATATCACAGCGTAAATATTCACTACAACAGAAAGGCTTGTGGTATTTCGTGAAATACGTTGAAAACCCAGCGCTGATAACACCGTTTCCATTTCGAAGCAAACTAGGAAGGTGGCGGATTTTCCAAGTATTCTTAGTCCAGATACTGACACTTATCAATTTTGGAAGGAATTTAGTTACGTTCAACAGTTCCTTTAAATATTCATTAGCGCGACCTGAGCAAGGCGACGTTTATCGTTTCAAAATCGTTCCAACACATGGCCAGCTAGAAGCTGCAGTGGTGTGGCAAAGGGGGACCTGGAGGGTCCAGGCCCGACGAAACCTTCTGAAGGGCGGCAAGTTTTTGAATAAAAATTTATCTTTGAAAGTAGTTTAAAATTTCGTACTCTTTTTTTAATGGTTTTAAATTAATTTTTTGAAAGTTAAGTTTAAATTATTTTCCGTTTTTGTGTTTAGAAGCCCTAAACTGGTATCCTAACAACTAGGGAATTTACTTGTGGTGTGAGCAAATTGATAAAATGTTTATTCAAAATTCTAGATAAAATCCAGTGTGCTGGCATTCCTGAGTGTTTGTCTTGAAATCAGGTCTTTTTTAGATATTTAAATGGGGGCAAGTTTCGTTCAGTCCCCACACATTCCTCTCAATCTAGAGCCATTTCTCCCCACCCAAAGCACAAGTCTTTTGAATAAGGGATAGAAATGACGTTCGTCCGCAGACTAGCAAACATTACTGGTCCTCTGGTTCGAGGTTTCTTTTGCCCTCCCACTCGAAATCTGCTAATAAAGGCCCTGCGTGAAATCACGGTAAACAATCCAAGCTAGTTTAGTCCTTTATCTCCAATCGTTCAATCCATTGCCACGCCACAGCTGCACATCATTTATATCAGGGTTTCTCAGACTATGGGTTGCAACCCCAGATGGGGTCGCGAAATGCAATTTTGGGGGGTCGGGGAACAAATTGGTTTGACAAGTCAGCTATAAACGTTTTTGTAAACTTTACAAGAAATTAAAAGTAGGCCAGCAGTTAAGTTATTTGTACTGCATTTTAGGAGCAACACCATGTTTCATGTTGTCAGTTGTTTAAGATGTCTGCCCGAGCTTTCAATTTATCATAATCAAATAAGCACAATGCGTTATCCGTTCAAGTGTGCACTTTCCACGATTGGTGTAAGTTGAGTTGAGTTGATTTTATTTGGCGATAATTAATATTCAGCTAGAAAAAACACAAATCAGTGCAAGGTCGCCAGGGCATTGAAGGAACCGGAAGGTTGTCGAGTCGATGCCCCTCAGCAGTTAAATTAGCTTTGTTACTGTCCAGTTTCAACTCGTGGTGGTGAATATATGTGGGAAGGAGCTGCTAGATGATCAACACAGTTACGCAGGGGGTGCTGGGTCGCAACCGGTCTCTCTCCGTGGATGGGCTGCTCAGATCCACAAGGACCTGCGCGTGGCAGAGAAAGTATAAACCCAGGTAAAATGAAACTCTGCCCGGGTTGTCATAACCCTTTCGCATCTAGCAAGCTCTACAAATTGTTTGCAGTGTTTTTTGCATTTGGATGATGGTTGATTTGGTACTCTTGGGATCCAATCTGTAGAGG
>Ga0210059_1003944_pt1 | contig 23891 bp, 16 predicted proteins | sample Ectturendosymbi2_FD_188042 | JGI IMG/M metagenome (GOLD analysis project Ga0210059, IMG submission 188042) | Ecteinascidia turbinata endosymbiont from Florida, USA - Sample 2 (SPAdes) (version 2) | ecosystem: Host-associated > Tunicates > Ascidians > Unclassified | place: Key West, Florida...
CTCGCTTTTCTCTGCTTTTGTTGTTCACAGGCAGCGTCGTTTTGCGCCAATCTGTCATCGAACCGCTGCAGAGATAAAGCCCAAACTGCAGAAGTTTGTCGGAAAGCCAGTGGTCATTCCTTTGCATCAAACATTCGCACCGCTTCCACTTTTGCCAAGTTGGAAAATATATGACCAAAACACGCAGCGGTGGTCACTTTGCCGATGCGTCATTAAACTATGGTCAAAATGCAGTCAGTTATATCAATAAATTGAAAAGGAGCGGCATGGATTCAAAGGCGCGGAAATAATGAGGGAAACAATGTTTTGTTGGCAAACTATGTTTTAGTCAGCCGTACCTATCGATTTCCATGATGCAAGACGAGTAAATCAGCTGCGACATGTTACGTGAGGTTGTTTTTGGCTTTTCAAGCACAGCCACGGTAATTGAGGTGATGTAGGAATATGTAAACATGTTGTGTGAGTTCAGCAAGTATTTATTAGACAAAGATCCAAATCTTGTTTGTGCTAGTTTGCCTCATCGCTAGGCGCATGCCGTATTGATTTCTTGCAAAACAAGACAAAACATTGCTGGTTATGAAACAAAACAACAAAGGAATACACAGTCGGCTGCAAACAATTTGCTGTGAGTGTTGTGGGCTTTATGCCGTCACAATTACTCCGAATCACTTTTCGGGGAAGTTTCCAGAGTACTGAAACCGAACGTAATGCATCATCACGACATTGTATGAAACCCGCTAACTCGTGAGCAGCGTGCATGACTAATTACATACCAGTATGAAAAATGATTCGAAATATCTGAAATGCTTTCAGGCCGTAGCTGATCATGCAGGATCTCCGAACTGAGCCGACCTTAACACAGTAGTCTCATCGTAGTTTGTTGTCTTGCACCTGGTGAAGTACCGTAGCTTCCAGCTGCTGGAAATAAATAATTCGAAGATCTTAAACATACAGGATCTGTCGGTATACAAATGTTGCGAGAAAAAATTAAACGGTGTGACATTTTTTTGAATTGCTGGAGAAAAAATCGCTTTTTGAAATATTTTGAAATATTATCTCCAAATCACCATTCAAACGCACCTTACGCCAATAAAAAGAATAAAAAGAACAGAAACAAAGGTTTCACCTTGCCCATTTTTAAACCAGAAAGAAGTATCCACATCATTGCTGCAGAGCAGCAAAGACATTTTTTGGCGTTTCTCGATGTGCGGACACAAACATTGAAAGGTTTACAAAAGTTTGCTGCCAAGGTAAAGTGTGCTTATACGGCAAGAGAAATCAGAAGTAGTGTTCTGAAAGTTGAAACCAGCAAGCTATTAAAATAAGCACGCCCGAAACCAATTTCTTGCGCTGTTTGAAGGTTGGGAAATGGTGCAATATAAAATTCAACACAATGCTGTGGCTTTCAAACTTTCTGTACAATGAATCATTACCTTTTTTTGAGAAAAGTAAAGGAACATTTAACTATTTCTGTGCGTGAAATGTAAAGTTGTGGATATCAGATCTGGTTCGGGTACCTTTCAATGCTTATGACCGAAACACATACCTGAGAGGTTAAAAGCTGTAACTCTAGCTCTTAGCTGGCAGCTTTCACGGGTCCTACTCAATTACTGTAAACAGACATTTCAGACAGCTTCCCGTCAGAACAATAACAACAACCAGATATTTTCGTCTTTTGACACGTTCGCCCGTTACGCATGCGCTTTCCACCAGCCAGACACCTGACAGATTGACCTACACGGTTGACCATCACACTTCCGTTATACCACGAATTGTGCTCCCATTGATCAAAGCTCGTGTTTACAAAAGAAGTGATTGCGGCACGAACATGCTTGCGGTGGGCGATGCTAGAAATTGACAGCAAACAACAGCATAAGACCAAGCGCAATCATCAGAAAGCCTGCGCAAGTTAACAACTTTTGAACTCTTGCTGCCAATGACGGGTTCTCCAGAAATAAACGCTGGAAAACTTTGAAAAACTTTACTGTTGAAGTTTTTCATTTGTTCAATGCCAGCAAGAAACATGTTACAATGCATCTCTAATAAGCCACTCTTCAACCTTCCTTGAAAACAGCTTGCATAGTAAAAAATACCTGCGATATTTTGCTTGTTTTCCACACTTTTGTTGTTTGGTGGTCACTCTTTCAAATAAAATAACTGCAAACAAATGTGTTTCCTCATCAACTAAACAGAGACTGCAAGAAAGGTGTTAAGTTTGATCCAAAAGTTTTGTTTGCAGCACAGAAGAGTGGTGTAAAAGTATTTGATGAACATATCTAAACCCGGTGTATTGTAAGGACCTCTTTGAAAACGAAATTAATAAGCAAGATAAACGAATCAATAAACTGAACGACTCCCAAAACCTTAATTTGATTTTATCAGGTCTACCCACTATTTCTTCAGGTGGTAGCGTTCTCCAATAAACAGACTTTTGTTAAAGAAACAGCGGATTAAAGCGCAACGTCTTTACCGTGAACGTAATTGAGATAAATAAATGACCCATTCCAGCTACTGTTTAGGTGGGCGAGCACCTTCTTTCCCATAATACTGGTAATAGTCAAAAGATTGCCTGTACTAGATGTGTTTGCATAAAAAACAGGATTCAGTTGTGTTTTTTTGTGAAAAACATATCGCGTTGCAAGAAACTCCGTCCCCACAAAGGTGAAGCAGTCAAATAAGCAAATGTTTTGACTAGGATATCGAGTTGGTTTCAAAGGTATTTTTGGACATGTTTAAAATAACTTGTTTTGTTGTTTTTTGCCTGTTTTGGGGACATCTGTTTGCAGATATTTCGCAAATATTAGGAGTGAAAATTTTGGGCTTTGCATAACTGACGCTTGGGTAGAAAAATATCAATACGGGACCACACGCTGCGCTGCTGATCAATGACATCATCTTTATATTGCATTTATTTCGCACGTTCATCGGTATTATACTTTTGTAAAAGGAGCATTAGCCAAATGAAGAAATTTCTACTTCCATAATGAGAGAAATTACCAGTAATTCGGAAAACCCCACCGTGCTCAACGGGAACTCGAGCGTAGCCAAGTCAAAACACGCAGCAGAAAGGAAGAGATAGTGACGTACGGTTGTGAGACCTCCGCAGCAGGTTTCGCAGTTATTTATTATCGACTTTTTCCTGTTATTCACCTGAGTCTCGTCTCTGCCTCTGAAGCAGATGCCGGGGATGTCCTCAGCAGGAGAAAGAGATTGCAGCTTTCCCTTTCACTAAAAACGATAGGAAATGCGCCAGTGGGTTTTACCAAAACGCGAAAGTGGTCACTCTTCCTTTGCTGTTCAAACGCTTCGTGTTTTTTTTTGTACGCCTAGTCATTAACCACAGGGGTTTCCCACGAAAAAAACAGTTTAATATAACCATTAACGGGCGTTTTGAATAGCCTGGCTAATTAATATTCTGCTGTATATTGTTTCACTGTAAACAATGGGATTAATAAACGTTAATAGTGAATTCGCTCAGTGCGTGGCTGAAAATGATCCGCCCACGTTTTCCGCTAGATGCAGTTGGAAGGGAAAACACACCTTGAGGTTATTTAACAGATTCCTGAAAACGTTCAGGTTTAGCAAATTAAAGGAAAATTTTTACAAATGTATGTCCTACGTATAGCACGAGAAACAGGTGTTCTGTATGGCACTTAAAAACGTAAAAAGCTTTTTCTGTTTCAGTCCTATTCGATATTGAATAAACCCACATACACGAAGTCAAAAAGAAGCTTCAGTCTCACACAGCATTGAAAAATACCAAATAAAAACTACGAAACAACCATGAGCTCAAAAGCAGCGATTCACGTACAGCTCAATTTGAAAACAATAATGACATTGCTCTTTCAGTGAAAGAAATTATAAAACATTTATTTGAGAAAAATCAATCACTTGATGTGACAATCGGCAATGCGACATATCTGATTCACAGAAAGCTTCCTTGGACCTTAAACAAGAAAAGCAAACTTTTGCATTTCAAATAAACTTTTTCCCATACCACCACTTTTTTCTAAGATATCAACCCTCAACCAGTGTTGTTCTTTTCTATAAACATCAAATACTTTTTATTGGCAGCATGTCTTGTATAGCGGTTATGGACATCAGACGGTCTCTAGAATGGTTATGGTAAGCAGTGGGCAGTTAAAAGCAATGAAATGTATACTTTACTGTAATTTGTCCAACTCTGATTTATAAATAAGTTGGAGATAAAAAGTTCAAAGTTGGGTTTACACGCGCATCATTACAGCAATTATTAAAAGTCATTTTGCACTACAGGCTGTTTTACAGTGTCTGAAATCCCAAACTGTAACATAATGGTTTGTATGTTAAATAAGTTGCGATCATATTTCATGCAAATTCATCCTTGCCTCAATAATTCAAAAAGAGACGGCCATTCCAGTTTTTGTCATCGAAAACATATCGGGTTGTCACAAATCATTCGCTTTCAAGAATGTGTTTACTTAACAGAATTTTGAAACTTTTTGTTAAGCTGTTTCTTTATATAACTTTTGTCAAGCTGCTTTTCTTTCTTATCAAAAGATATAGAGATTTAGAATACCTTCTTGATAGCATGTTCAAAATCATGAATTTTAACTGTTTCATGGTAAACCAAATTTTGCTGCGGAGGTATCCCAGAATGGTTCTAAGAGCGATACCACGATCATGAGGTTCTGTTTCAAATGTTGCCAATGCCGTGGAGCATGCGACCAGGCTTGCAGTTTGGTCTTTTTTAAGCCAGCTTTTGAGAAATCCCGCTTTGTTTCAGCTTGTTTGGCCTAAAAAATTTCGTTTGCCTTTTTTTGACCTCGTTTTAAGTTGGTTGGCTTTAAATATTCGTTTGGTCTTTGTCTTGCATAAGTTTCCTCTGTTGAAGCATATTTACTATTCCATTTTGTCGGCAACATATTTGCAAATATTTTGTGATAAATGCTGTATTACACCGACACCCGCGTTCTGATGCTGGTAAGATTTGAGGGATGCGAGATTCGAAATACAATTTTTGCATAATCACTGGAAATGCTTGCACTGTGTAGTATGTTGAAAGCACTAAGCAGGCTCAACGCTTGCAGACAGGTCTGCGTCTCTGCGGTAGAAATGCGAGAACGACATCGAGGAAGCGGAAGGGCTCTTATGATTCTGGTCGTAAGACAGGGGTGAATGGGATATGACTTTCGTATGGGTGCAGAAAGTTGTCGATTAATCAGTATAAAAACTGAGGTACCATTGTAGTCAAAGTGTGCAATCTCACAAACCATGAAAATTCAGAGAATCATCAGGAATAAGCTCCAGTACAAGTCCAATCCAGAGTTTTAATCTAAATTTCGAAAAGAAATTCTAGTGATATTCTTGTGATAAAGGTGTTTTTGTCACGAAGGAATAGCAATACCACAAACAGATTTTTGTTTTTTTTTCTGGTAATAATCGGTTTGGCCTTTTTCTGGCCTGTTTTAGCACATTTTGGCTTTTTATTGAAATGTTCACCTGTCAACCCTGCATGCAACTTCAACAAAATGTCACAAGTTTTATTTTAATGTTAAAAGTGATTTCAAAACAAGTTTGCACCTCATGCAGGCCACTTTATAAGCATTTGTGCATTTCAAACAAAACCGAAGCTCATTATTTTTTGAGGAGTGAGCATATCAAAAATTGTAGCATTTCAACAATTCAGGACCGATTTTTCACGAGTCTCATACCCACTGTTGTACGTGAGCTTGTGCTGTTACGTTGCAGTTTTCCAAGTCACTTTGAGTGCACGGCTTTGCAAGTAGTGAGCAGTTCATGAGGTGATGTATTGTCTGAGACTGGCCCCTACAATCGCAGGAAGTGAAGCTCTCACCACATCCCCATTCACGCAGGGATTCTCTGCAGCGCCCGACACACGTTCGTATGTGAATAAGGCAGCGCCAATGTGCCTAAGCTGATTTAGTGCTGGGTGGGAGCTCTTTGCACGGGGTCGGTTTCATGTTAAGGGTGAAATGGTCAGAAGCCGGGGCCCTGATGCAGGGGTTCGACGGCGGTAAGAAAGCTCTTCCTTGCTTTGAGTCGGCTGCGTGCTGCTGTTGTGTAAGGGGTGCCTTGTGTCAGTTGTTTGCCTTGCCCTCTCCCTTGTGGTAACAACAGTCCTTCTGACACCAGGAGGGGCGATTCCAGACAAGAAATACAAGCAGTTGACATTTCTTGGCATCGGTCACCCCGCAATGCAGCAGTTGGTTAATCTTCTTGGCATGTGCAGAGCGTTGCCAAACTAGACGTACATTTTCCGACGATGACTAGCACAAAGACAAGGTTGTTGAGCGTATGGCTGCTGGGTGGGCGGCTGGACGCCTCATTTGGTACTTGTTATTTTGCGTGGTATATGTTGGTGGTATACGATTATAATTCCAATCAAATCTATCGGATTTGTAGATTAAATTACAATGACGGTTATAATATTTCAAACATTTTTTTCCCATTGAAAATTTTGCTAATGCATTCAAACCCTTCACCTTTGTGGAGACTAGTTACTTGATTATAATACTTGTTATAATTTTCAATGACCTAGTCATCAGTTTATTGTTCGTGTGTTGACACCGGTGTAAGCTGAACAGACATTTTCACAACCTGTCAAGTTTTTCGTTTTCTGTATAAGTATCCAAACATTAACAGGATTTGTCATTCTCCAGCTTTTAGGCCGGATGCGGCCTGACTAACATGCCTATCTGGCCTAACATCCTTCTTGTTGATTATATCACTGAATCCGGCCTAAGTATACTGTTGCATCTGTAGCTGTAAAAGCACATAAGCAACTGTACTTCCGGCATTTCAGATGTTGTTCTTACGTCCAGTGGAAAGTCAAGCAAATCATAGATTTGTCTTTTTTTTCAAAGACAACCACGCTTTAGCTTTATTTTAAAAAGGATACAGTGTTTTTAGTTCGCAATCATCGACAAACAACAAATGCATGGTCACAGGGATCGCAAAACGTTCCTCATCTGTGTAGACTGCAGAGTCTACACAGATAGGAAGTTGTTGGAGTTAACTGTTGAGATCGATTGTGTTAATTAATAATTAAAGCGCAACAAAAAATGTTTGCTAATGAATAGCTTATTTTGATTGTTTCTTGTAACAACGTCATGCACATGATCTGTTGCGGTGGTCTGAGAAAGATAAACAGGCTAGTGTTGATGCTGATCATCAGTGGAACTTTTTCTGAACGCTATAGTTGGGCCGCAGCTTGAATTTAACTTTAGGATGATTATGCTGTTGTGTGGACTGCCAACAAACCGTTTCCCATACTTTTTTTAAGTAGGTTTTGCATCATCTTTGTGAAGCGTACTTTATATCTAAATGTTTAGGATGCAGCAAGCCATGATAAAACTAATATTGCACAGAAACTCCCAAGATTTACCGGTATGTACAACTCGGTAATTAGGGTTTTGAGGAAACTCTGTGCTAAACCTAAGAATGAAGTTTTGCTAAACATCTACTTGTTACCAGAAACCAACATCCGTCAGAGTCCATCAGCGAGTATTTGCGAAGTATCAGAACCTTGAGTGAAGACTGCAACTTCAAACAGGCGACAGCTATGCAACATCAGAATGAATGTATCAGAGGTACTTTCATTGGACGTTTAAGATCATTTTGGATGCGACAGCGTCTATTAGCAAATGTGACACTCGGTTTAGATGAACTGTTCAATCAATCGTGTACTCTTGTAGCTGCAGCGCGAAACGCCGAGTTCCAGATCTACCTTTCAAGCATTTTTCGCTGTGTAAACACGAGGATCTTCAGATCAGCCCGACTGCTCCACTGCTGTAACCCGAAGTGTATCTTTTGTGGCAATAAGAAGCACTCCCGATCGCGTTGTCCCTGCGAGGAGTTAAATGCCAAAGGCGCCAGAAATTGGGAGATTTTACCAAGATGTGTAGGGACACCATATCTGCCCCAGTCAACGTCTCAGAAGCGTTTGAAACATCAGAGAAGAGAATACCGCTCGCGCAACGCATGCGATGATAAATCAACACTTGACTGCATCAGTGGTGGATAACGTGCCTACATCTCTTTCGAAGGCTTCTGGTGTTGTACTCGTTTGGGGACGCGAGGTACGAGCTTTGTTCAATAGCTGCATTTCGGAGAGTTTATTCATACTCGTTTGGTTGACACGATGGAATATGAAGTTCAGCCATTCTTTAAAACTCTAGCGGTGTTGGCCTCTTTATTTTCGACTGAAATTAAGAGCCATGCGTGTGTTTTTATTGTTTTTTTGATTGATTTTTTTTCAGCCGCAAGGTCCACAAGACGCAAAGCAACGCAAGCGAGATTTCACACAAAGCGAACAAAACGAAACACATGCCAAACCTCGAGCATACTCGAGGCAATTACCACGCCCCGACACATACAAGACGAAGCTACTGGCGACGTAGATAGAAGCAACTTGAATAAGCATTGCACTGAACAAGAGTTGTCTTTATTTCAGAATAAAAAACAAAGTGAAACCTTGCAGCGAGCACACCGAAAAGCCTTGCGGTTATCGAGTCGAAGTGCTCTAGCACAATGAAACAACTCGGTGATATTACAGTAAAAACAAAGACACATATAACTGTGAAACCGACTTAAGATAAGGACCATGGAAATAATGCAGTTTCTTTTCTACAAAATGCCAAGCGCCACGTTACAAACCATACAAGCAATCTCAAACACATACCAAGCGTATGCGTAAACAATAAGACAGATGAAGGGATCATATCGTTATTAAAAATTTAACAAGATGCATGCCGTAGTAAATTTTCTGGACATTCATTAATATTGCAAAAACAAAAATGAATGGTATTGCTTGCTAAAGGCGTTGTGGGATTTGTCTTTGAATTGTTGTTCTAAATTTGCCCAAAAAGTAGCTCCTCGATGAGATTTTTTTTTTACCAGCGTTTGTTGAAACTTGTATAAAATAGTTTTGTTTCGTTGCATATCTTGTATTATGACGATGAACGTCAGCCGTTTTCTGAAACAAGTCTTTAGAAGATGTTGGCAACAGATCGTGGTGAAATTTATGCATCAGTTTAGCTAATTCAAATATATAAATATCGTGAAGTTTCAGAATATTGAGAGATTTATGCAAAGGTGTAATGTGACACCTAAAATTGCTATATGTAATAGTTCGTAGAATGCCATTGTGTGTGAACATTATGCAACAAGGTCAGGGGTAAAGCTGCGTTCGTCTGGGGGTGTTAGATCGTCTGTGCTGCAATGTCCTGTTAGGGATTGGCTTTTAGGCACAACATTCTAGCGTCGGTTTCAAATATGGAAGAAAGAACAACTTTGAATGTTTGCAATAGATTTAGAGCAAACCATTAATAGATTTACTCTTGTGGATGCATTCTAACCACCAAATATAAACGAATTGGTCAAGCAAATAATTCAATTCTTCGTTTTCAGTACATCGTCCTGAAAAGTGCCTAACACCAAACACCTGTGTGAGAAGAGGATAAACCCTATACTGCATGTGAGGCAAGTTCGGGTTTATACCAGTTTGCCCGCTTGCCATTTGGTGTCAGCCCTTAAGCACTGTACAACATTCAAAATGTGATCAACAAATTTAACAAACAATACATTGGTTTTTACAACTTAGTTGTACCCAGGGGGACTTGAAACAAAGGACAAGTACTTAAGGGAGGCGTGGTAAGGAAAAGTTTAAAAACCATTGCTATAGAAAATGCAGCAGTTGTGGCTTTAGGTGAAAGTCGGTCGTTTGAAGTTGGAACAGATGCTTCTGAGGTGGCAATAGCAGCTACCTTGAATCAGAGTGGACGTCCTGTTGTGTTTTTCTCGAGAATGTTTCAGGGACCTTAATGAGAGTGTAGGAAATCAATTTAGGATTCTTGGTTTAGTTGCGCTGCCGAATGTAGTCGGTCGATTACGATTCCACAGAGATCCCTATTAGTTGAGGGGTTAACCTTCAACCTAGTTGTTGCAGGAGCATAGATCAGACCCCAAATAAGCAACCTACGACGTTTTGAAGTTTCCAAGTCAGTGCAAGGCGAAATAAAAGGCTCTCACCACTTTGTCCGCTAATAACTCTCCAGTAGCACTCTAAGTAGATTGCTTTCTTTCGATCGTATTCAAATATACAACAAAACCTCCGATACACTTGAGCGTAAAGTCAGAACAACGTAACGTTAAATGGTTCGACGTAGAATAACAACGAACAAAAGCGTTGGGCGTTGGCATGCGCCACAGGAAACAGCAATCAACTGCAGTTATGTTATGTAGGTTTGCAAGCTAACGTCTCAACTGTTGGACTGTTCCCAAACAAGTACGATACATTGCGTTGAATCACAAATGGAATATTACTGGGAATTTCACAGTGAGAATGTTTAAAACATAAAAGCACTAATGTATCCACTTTTAAAGCACCCGTTTCTTGCCAAAGAAGCTCAAGCACTTATTGAGGCAGGGCGTCACTTGAAGCATTATTTAACTGGAAAGCGTTTCACATTGCGAACTGACGAAATGTCCGTGACATTTATGTACGGATCGAATGCACACGGGCAAGATAAAAATGATAAAATCTTGCGCTGATGAATGGATTTGTCGTTTTTCAGCGTTGATTTTGTATATATACTGGTTTGGATAATATTCCGTCAGGCGTTCTACCTCGTATCTCATGTGCCTTACCGAATGACGAATCTCTTCGATAGTTACACGATGCGCTAGTCATCCAGGTGATACATGATTGACACATTTTATTCCCAACCGTAATCTTCCCTAATCTAGTGAAGACATCTAACGAGTTGTATTCAAGTGTCAAGTTGGCTGTGAGTATAAGCCGCAATTTTACCGGCCCGAATCGAGAAACCTTGTCAAAGCCACGCAGCCAGTTGAAAGGCTTAATATTGATTTTAAGGATCCTTATCCTAGCAACAATCAAAATAGATTATTTCTGTATGTTGTTGATGAATACTCTAGGTTCCCATTTGTATTTCCGTGCCTTGACACATCAAATGAGAGCATCACTAAGGCATTAGCATCGCTATTTATCTGTCTATTAGTGTGCCGGCTTTTCTTCATTCTAGCAGAGGAGCTTCTGTCATGAGTCATGAACTTCCGGAGTTTCTCACCTCAGAAGGAGTGTCTACAAGTCGAAAGACAGCATACATCCCTTCTACGAACGGACAGGTTAAAAAACACAACGGCTTCATTTAGAAAGGCACCTCCTTGTCTTGCGGTCGAAAGGCCTTCCCTTGGTTTACTCAACTGGCAAGAGATTCTTCCGGATGTTCTACACTCTGTGCCTTCACTGCTGCTGTATATACAGTAACGAACTGCACACCTCATGAACAATTGTTTGGCTGGCCACTGCGCACCACCATTGGAAACTCTCTTCCTTCGTGGTTGACCACAACTCGACCGGTGTTACTTAAGAGACATGTCTGAAATTCCAAAATGAATCCTTAATTGGTTGAGGAGGTTGATTTGGAAGAAGGTAATCCCCGTTACGCCCACGTTTCATTTCCAGCGGGACCCAATCAACTAATACCACTAACCATTTGGCACCTGTAGAACGCTCTGAACCAAAAGATGTTGCTGTCGGCGAAGAAAATTGAGAAAAGTTGACTGATCAGACTCCATGGTCACCTGAATCAGAGGGACAGTCTACGACTCAGCAAACAATTTGCGACGTCCCCGTTGACAGTCACTTATCACAAACGTGTGATGGCGATGACATCACGATTGTTAGCACTAGAACACATTCAAATGAAAGTATTGCTCTACGTCGATCTCAGCCAGAGCGGCGTCCAGTCGATCGACTTATTTACGATAAATTTTGGATGACCTAATTAAATAGATTGCAGTTTTTACAAATTTCGTTTTGGTTTTCCTTCTTGTATGGCAAACTCTAGCTGGTGCACACATGAACACAGTTTAAGTGACAGAAACTGGGCACACGTGAACACAGGAGCAGAAACGATGAGGCCGTGGAGAGTCATGTAGAAAGAGCAACACGAAAAGGGCGGTTATTATCGTTTAATGACACAGGCAGATATTTCCTTTCAAAGTGTTTTTTCATACTGTTCATTTGTAAAAGGAAACGATTCGAGGTCATTTATTAAAGCTCACGCATACAAAGCCAGGCCAAACCTGTGCCTGCCCTTTCATCCCTTTCTTGGTAAAACTTTTGTGTCTAGCGACCCTACAAAGAACGTTAACCCTAAGTATTTGAGAAACTGTCACTGACAAACAGCGCTTTGACATAATGTTTTTGTGATTTATACAGTAAAGTATTGCAAGTCTTCGTAGACGAACATAATAAAAGCGATAATTCTTAGTTAATGATTTAGAATTGGTTTAATCTTAAACCTCACACATCCCATACGTTTGCTTTCTCGATTTAGTTTGAATACGTGACCTAAACGCAAAGACAAAAAAATATCGCTGACTAGATCGTTGTTCAGTCGAGTATATGTTATACAGAAAACAAGCATCCGTTCGAAAGATATTTCCAAGTAACATTTTGGTCGTTACTTCGTCAAAACTCTGTCATTGCATTTTTGTCGATGGTCAGGTCAATTACTTTACTTTCAAAAAATGTGCTGAGCAATTTTTACGTGGAGGAAACTGTGAAGAGTTCGGAGAAGCCAGATGTTGGGCGCGCATATGCTTACCAGCAAAGAGGTTCCGAAGGTAGCCGAGCACAATTTTGGCTCAAACCAAATCCGACAATCGATGATGAATTTAATGAGAAAGTTTCTGCGTGTAGCTTGGATCCAGTAAAACGGTTTTGAGTGCAACGATGTGAAGTTTATTTAAGCCAAGCCGTTGCTTGGTAGGTGAGGCGTGAATCCAGTGTTCGTACAAACCTGCTAAGTCACTTTCGTACACACACACTGAGTCACTTCCAGCAGGAGTCCAAAGTCTTAAGGTTTCGGACGTTTGGGTTATGGACGTTATTGGTGAGCGCCTTTCAAAGAGCGTGTTTACTTAAGCTCGACCCGCAAGTCACGTGAGGAGCCCGAAACTGTCTTATCGCTCTGCCAACTGTTTAGATCGAATACCTGTTAGCAGGAACGAGAATGCGATGAGGTCTGATTCCATTCTTCCATGTCAACCTCACGTGACGTACAGGCATCTTTAAACAAACGGTTGGTCACGTTTTTCGCGCGAATTGAAGTAACACGTACATCATGAACAGACTGATAAAACAGTTTTTTTTTCTCCATTTTTTTCTACGTAGTTGTTAACTGAGTATGAAGCGAAAATGCAGAAAGCGCCGAGTTCATCGTCGGTCATCGATGGGATGGGCCTTAGAGATAGCATAGATGATGTTTGTCATTGCTGTTTTTTTTCTTGCAAAAATATTAACTCAGTATTTTTGCTTTTCACTATACTGTAAATGCCCGGGTCTCAGCCCATCTACCGCTGAATTATAGGAAGAAAAGTAAAAACGAACATGTCATCATATATTTTCATACATTTATTCTAGCGATACACACCTCGTACATCATTTAATCATGGGCGCAATTTTGTTGTAAAATATGGGGGGGACAGCTTGGTGTGAAACCAATATATGCAGAAGTGACGTTTTATATATACAGATTACCAATCTTATTTCTAGATATGTTTTGAGACCAACACTAATCACGCTTTGTTTTGTCCTTGCAGATGATTTACATATTAATATACTTAAATTTGTTTCTGGACACGCAAATGTAGTTCAGCCTGCTTCCTTTAATATCGTATTTGGATGTAAACAAGCACAGCAATGTAGTAGAACACATCATTTGTTTTTTTCAGAGCTGTCAGTTGGTATGCACAAAATGCTGAATCGCATTGGTCGCACGTGCATATCACTCTTACAGTAGAACACTTCCGTTTTCATGCATTTTATAAGAAGTTTGGGTTACAGCGCGATTTGATGTCTTGTTCAAGTCGCACAACGTCGCAAAGACGATAAATATTTATCTTGCACATTTCCATTTTTTTGAAAAAGCTACAAATATTTTTAATGCTACTGGGAATCATGCATGCAGCCTCACCTCTACCCAAATCTTCATTGATATCCTCTTACCAGCAGCAAAAACATTCGGCCTAAAATTAGCGTAGCCCAGTGTTTTTCAACCGGGATTCCGCGGAACCACAGGGTGCCGCGAGTGGCTGCCAGGGGGGTTCCCCCGAAACAGACCGAATTGGCCTGGGAAGAAATTCGTAACCACAGTTCTACGCGGTTGCAGCAATGCGCCAATGTGTCACGGCTGCATAGGGTCACATGAGCAACGCAAACATTTGCTGAAGGTTCCGCTGCAGCAAAAACGTTGAAAAACACTGACGTAGCCTACTTCACAAAATGATTTCAATCTATTTTTACTGTTGGTGGGTGGAGGACGTATCCTTTCAATCTCCCTTTGATGGCCCTTGCATACATACACACATAGAATTGTAAAAGGGCCTCATTTTTAAGCCTGAGCCCGGCCCGAGTCCGAAATCACAAGCCCGTGCCCGGCTCGAGCCCGACATTTATTTTTGAAGACCGATTTAGGCCTGAAAGTCAAATTTACTGACGGAGTTAAGATATGCACAACTGCGGATTAGCAAAAAACGTTGTGTGCAGGTGTAGTTGCAGGTTCACGGTTTATCACACCGAAAATAGCAACCACCTTGACCAAAACATTGGTATAATCTGGCACAGACGCAGCATGTTGGTAAACGATAATACTGCGGAGTGTGGAATATAATGTTTCTCAAGAAAAAAAGAAACTAGCACGAAACTATCTATACGATGGCGCTATAGGCAGAAAAGAAACTTTCTAGGATAGCTCTATAGATATGAAAAGGGAAGGCTTGTAGGCTTCTTAAAACAAACCAAGAATCGCGTGAGTGATTGATCTTTTCGACGCAACGCCATCGCTTGTTAATTTCCTCACCGCTGTCAACTTTTCAAAAACAGTGTGAGACTAATCCCAGTAAAGAATAAAAAAACGTTGATATAATCTCCAATACAAAAAACGCAGCTGTGTTTTCAAACAGCATTAGCTGAAGAAAAATCACAATCCCTTCACTCACAGAAGCTACTGCGGTGAGCGCAACAAATCCACGTCACGCAAGAAAAAAGTCGTTACTCCTAATGCTATGAAAAAAGTTTTGTATGCAGGCCCGAAATATTTAGACAAACCTAAGCCTGAGCCCGGCCCGACCCGAAAAGCCCGGCCAGACTTATAACTCTGCACCACGTCAAAAGTTTCATTCTAAGAGTTCTACTTGCATAACGACATAAAAATATATATTGGAGATTAAATCAAAATGCACAACGGTGAAGTGGCAAAAAAGTACCAAGTTTCACCTTCAACACGAAAAGAATGTCCAACAAAACGAGGTGTGATGTATCTGTAAAGCAAATGTTTCGCCCTTGGATGAAAACATTGCAGCATTGTGGGTTTGGACAAACTCAAGTAAATCAGACGACTTGCGAACCAATGCATCCAGGCTTCAGCACAAGCACAAAGTGTAAAAGTCAAGGGAAAAATATCTTTTGGTATTGTTGGTCACCATTGTCGCGACATTAGAAGTTGGGATAAATGTTTGTTTTATCCTTATTTCCGAGTCAAGCCCCTACGTTTTGAACTATAGGTCAATATACAACTAGGTAAACACTGTAGGCTACTTCTCCAACGTTTTGATTGAAATCCTGTTCACTAATGGTTGAAAACAGTCTTTTGCTAAACTCCCCATCCCAACACTAAGTCTCGACAATAGCGCTGCTTTTTGTCTTCGGCAAAAGCTTGGCAGAGATTTGCCTGAAAATCTAACTTTCTAACATTATATACACGAGCATCATTAAATTATACGCTGTCTGTTTCTAAATGCGTGACAACCCACATTGCAGCAAAGCCTGTTACATTTCTGCACGGCACAAATCATGGCTGTACTGTGGTGTCTCACAAGTGCAGCTGTAATACTCTCACTGTTACAAGAAAATAGCATGTCTAACAGTATACCACACAGAGTAAAATCTCGGACAGAAGCAGTTAAACATCTTTCACGGTCTCTAGAAACTTGAAAAATGCTAAAAATTATTTTATCGAAGCTAAAATTTATAAACTAACAGAATCAGTGATACCACACCAAACTCTGTTTCAACATCAACTTGGCTGTGTGGCCTGCCATCTAACATGAAAAGCTCTTCACACAAAACGTGACAATCATCACTTTTATTTTTGAAACCTCTCCAAATACAAAACCTAAAGAGAAAAAAGTGGGGGGACATGGCATATTATGTCCCCCCGTCTGAATAAGTGAGAGTGACACGTTCCTTGTGTCCCCCACCAAATTGCGCCCATGCATTTTATACTGACACGAGTAGATCATTGGAAATTTTTCTAATCACCTTCCGGCAAAAATGGTCAGGGTTAGGGTGTTTCAATATTGCAAGTAAACTGACCAATGAGGTCACGCGGTTGAGCGAAATCTTCACCTGGGTAGCTGACGTACGGCGGTAGACCTCACGCTATGGTAGCACCAAATAATCTAGTATCGTGAAAAGTTTTGTTGTCCTGCAAACACATTGTAATTTAGTTATGAGTGGAAAATGCAAATACCTCGAAATTTCCATACCGCAGCCAATTTACATTTTGATGAGCTACACCGAGGAACAACGAAATATTTCATGAGAAATACCCCAGGCATGGGAGACTGTAGCAGTAAAATGATTGTTAGAAAGTGGCTTTCACATACCATTGAATATCTACGCAAGGTCTCTTTACACGAATGAGGTTTCGCGTACTGTCGCGTTATATGCTTGGATATTTATGTGCACCAAAAATCGACCGCTGGACAACTTTCAGGCTGGAGCACGTTTTACCAAAGAGTGATTGTTTGCGGTTACCGGTATTTAAGTTTGTTTATACAAATACTGATGTCCTCTCCATACTTCATTGTTTGACCCCTACAGGCAGTGCAAGGTATAGTTGCTAATACATTGACTGACCACTGTAATTAAATTGTTCAGTACACAAGCGACTGAAGTAGCATTGTTGACGAAGCAAAGAATAATCTGACTAATCTTATGACAAATAGTCTCGTTTCATAATGATCAGTAGGCTACGGTAAAAACACGTATGTAACTACGCAAAAGCCGAGTGAAAATTAGGAAAGCCTGCATTTTTTCATTAAGATGACATATAAAAAATAGTGAATATTACGCAAATGAATAAAGAAAGCCCAGAGCAAAGTAAATTTACTATCAGCTGCTCTCAAGTTATGCTAAACAACAATCGAATATTTTTCCGATAATCAAAAATAAGGCTCAGCCGTGCTCTGCTTAAATTAATTGACATTCATCAGAACTAATTTTTAGCATTAACAAAATTGAAATAACTCTTAAGTTAGATTGAACTTTTTTCTCATCAAGCCATAAAATGTGCGGCTGACTCAATTACTGTAATTAGTTTGCGGAGTAATTGCGTCACAATCCAAGAACTAGAATCCAATTAACTTTTGGGGATGGTATAGCACTGTACTATATACCAAGCAGGCGACAGTGTGCTTTTGAGGTTCTTTGTCTAAGAAAAGGTGTTTTCGAAGGAATTGGGTGTCATGTGCATCTGTTTAAACTCTTTTTTGAAAGCAATCACCAGAAATATCATTTGGATCACATGACTTCTCAACACCTGTCCCGGGATGTATGGTGCGGCCAAGTAGTGAATTTCAACAACTGGCGCAAACGATGAAGAAACAATGGGTGTCTGCTGTGCATTTATTTCGATGCGGCTTACATGCAGATATTCGACGTTAAATGGCCTAAAAATAAGCGCATAAATCTGTAAGAAACTCAGATATTCTCAAATCTTGCCATGATGGTTTGGAGGCATGGCTTTTCTGCATTGGAACAATTCGGGGAAAAAATTGGTTCTGTAAGTCTCATTCATTAACTTTACTACAAAAAGAATATATTTGGGAAGGTGTTGGTGAGAAAGGCTATGATTTTTGTTAAAGCAGTAAGATGGTCATTTTGATAGAAGCTTAAAGCTTGTCATTGCAAAGATGCTAAAAATCGCGACTTTCTTTAATACTGTACTATCACAATCCTCGCAAGGCGCTGCCGCGAGACATAAGGGTAGAGAAAAGATGTTTATCATTAGATTGCCACTGACACCACCTACAAGCAAAAATAGACTTCGCACCTAACGCGTGCAGTTTCAATTCCACGGAATGAAGTGTGAGGGAGGTATGTGCCGGCGTGTGGTTTGGTGGTGGACCTCAAAGATGGCTGACGAAAACGTAGGCGCGTCGCATTTAACAGTGAGCCGTCGTCGTTTTCAAAACTAGGAAGCAAAATGCAAAGAGCAGTGAAAAGTAAGCAAGCACGGTATGGGTCGAACACCAAATTTTCGAGGGTGTTTGCTCTATAGAGTGGAAGATGGGAAGCAGGTCAGCGATGCCTTTCATATAGTACCGCTGATGTATGACTATTTTATCACGTATTAAACCTAACCCTAGACGCCTCAGAAAACAAAGAAATACAATTCACACCGCATTTAGCTTTCGTTTAGTGAGTGGCTCATAAAAGCGAAGTGGAGCGAATTTTGGTTATTTCGGCTTCTGCTTAATCCTCTCTTCTGGACGAAGGCAAGACCTATGTTGATACTCTAGCAGTTGTACTCATTTCATTAAGCCATAAAAGTCACTCTTACGAATATTCAAGTCAGCAAATAACTGGTCATTTGATACACAACAAAAAGCGAAGTTAGTTTCGGCTTTGCTCAGCAATGTGAAACGATGTGAAGCGGGCAGAAGCAAAACGAAGCAATTGTCCCGAACAGTGCTTCGGGATTTTCGAAATATGCACTACAGTTTTATATCAAATCGGCGCTTACAAAGTGTTATAGTCTTCGATGAGCTATCACCTCGTAATAAACGAGCGAAATATTTACCGGTAGAGATTGATGTTCTGTATTCAAAACCCTGTTTCCAAATAAACTAACCAGTCATTTACCAGTCGAAAGAATAAATGAAATATTGTCAGTTCAACAGGTGATACTCAAGAGATTGAGTTTTAATGTGCGGCATATGCAGCAGCTGAGTCGTGAATGAGACATTGCGGAATTATTTTTTAAGCCGTGGTCCCTCAAAACATGTCTTAAGAAAATTTCTCAGTCTGATACGCATTGTTGGACTTACACATAATACAATGTATGACCATTGTTTTCTTAAACCTGTTTGATTTTTTGCAATACTACTCCCGCGATGGCGCCAAACACTCAGGAGGTGAAAAGCAGAGCCAAGGTCAAACAGGTTTACGTTTCGCGGGTCTGCATCAATAAATCGTCTGACACATGAAGAAGTGGGTGAATTTTCGAATCGATGTATCAATACTTCTCCGCGGATTTGCCAATGCATTCATTTTTCCGTTAACAGCCTCTTTGAAAATGCGCGCGCACAGAGGCCTGTCGCGCGCGGCTGTTTTGCTGCTTTTGCTTCATGCTTCCAATACCCTCCAACAAGGGAAACACGTGCAAGTTATACGTGGCATGAACGAAATATGGTTCAGTTTTTTGCAAATAACTAGCGTCGGTATTTTTTAAAGACTTCGATAAATTAAACACGACCGATCAAGTCACTGCTTATCGCATGTGCGTTTTTTCAAACACATTGAAAAAAGAAATACAATGCCTTGCGATGCCAAAATGATTGTGAAACCATAATTCGTGAAAGGGGCAAAGGTTGAACATTGTTGCGTAAGTGTCATGAACAAATCTGTCGCACGCAATGTTCCTATTATGACTTCACAGGTATTTTCTCAAGAGCGTTCAAGGCCTTGCGCGCAAGATTGTCTCAGAAGGTTAAAAAATACATTATACCATGAACACAAACATTATGACGTATTTTGATCAACGCACTCGCAAAACTCTTTACTCCGTCAACTCTCTACTCCGCCGCGCTTATGACATTGCCAGTTCCTACCAACTGGTGCACACGGAATTTATGAATATTAAGCGAATGTTGTCTCGCAACGGGTACCCCAACAATTTTTTGGACGGTTGCATTCAGCAATTCTTGAACAGAAAATACGGTGTCACGCAACAACGTGATGCACCGGCTGAACCCTCTTCTTCACCCAAATATATTTCGTTACAACTACCGTATTTGGGTTCTGTATCGAATAACATACGACAGGAACTCAGCAGCTTTATAAGACACAAGGCTGTAGCGAACGTGAAGCAGCATTGTTTTCAAAGCACTCGAAAGTTTCAAAGCTGGTTCTCGATTAAAGGACCGGCAAGCTTTACTCAACCGCTTTAACGTTGTGTACAAGCTTACGTGCTCATGCGGTGCCTCCTACATCGGGCGAACGCAACGCAATTTAATAAATCGTGTAGAAGAGCATCGAACGTCACTAAGCTCTTCAGTGTGCAGACACTTGCAAGCCAACCCAGATAATCGGGTTGACTTTCACAACCCTGAGGACATTGGCAGTGACAACAATTGGCGACGGCTGCAGATTCTTGAATCTTTGTTGATTCAAGAACAAAAACCAGAGCTGAATGCAAACATCCCGTCGATGCCTCTATGCATTTTTAACTTGTAACAGAGCTTCATGCCTCACTCATGACATGACGTCAAGCGCCATCACCATCGGCGCGTATCCAGCTGAGTCATGTGACTACGTATGCTTCGCGCCACTACGTCACTACCGAAACAGCCCTTCGCATTTTTCATTTTTCACAGCGCTTTTCTGCTGAGTGACCAATAAGAACCTGCAGCATGATCACTGCAGTTTAATTTGCAAAACACTGATGATGATAACAGGAGTTATCGAAACGTTTGCAATCAGTGGCGTAGCCAGCCCAGAAATTTGGGGGGGCCCAAATGTTTGAATTTAGGCGAATAACCCTATTTTGTTGGGAAAAACGCCTCTCAAAGCGCAAAGTGACTATATTTTCTAAACGTTTGAAGGGGCCATGGCCCCTTTGGCCCCCCTGGCTGCGCCTACGTCTGCAATATGTCGTTTGCATCGTTTTCATTGGCCGTGATTTTCATTATAAGCACTCGTAAAATATCCGCAATTTAAAAAATGTTGTAGGAAGGACCTGCTCGTTAGATGCAAAATCACAACTTATGAAAGTAATGCGCACCTTGTCAGTATGCAAATCCATTCAGCTAGAAAGCCCGATTGCGCTGCGCTAGCCCAATCTGCTAAGCGCACTTTTAATTTCGAAATAATTAGTCTATCTCTTTATTGGTGGTTAATGCCAACACGAATGCAGCCTGGATTTATTCTCACTGAGAGGATTGACCTTCAGTTTAATACAGATGCTCCAACGACAGACAATGCTTTCGCCTACAGACGAGATCTATTCATAGACGAATTCTGCGTAAAGGGCGATAAATCACCATTTGCTTTGTATGACTACATTCGAAGATTTTTTGCGTGTGCAAATGTTGAATATGCCTCGCTTTAGATTGCTGCATAACCACTTCGGAGACGCAATCGAGCCCAAATGAAAACAGTTTCATGCTTTACTTGAATACATTATTTCGAAAGCACAAATTTGTGGTGAGCCTTGTGAAATATCTGAAAAATCGATTCGTTTCAAGCACTTGTCGGAACTCTATTTACTCAGTGGCATCACTAGCTACTTTCAACTTTTAGACAAAAAAAAAAACAACCTAAAGACACTCTCTCTTAACTTGCCAATGGGTTGACCCCAGCAATCGAATGATACGAACCTTTGATGCCTTAACCCTGCTCTTGAAAGTGTGTGTCAAGGCAGGGTCCAACTAAAATACAATAAAACCCCGTATTTGTGGAAGTAATCAAGTTTGTTCCGTGACCCTCCCGAGAGGAAAAGCTGGCGTGACACTGAATGACTATCAACTTTGGATGAGGTTTTATCGTAGTTCGTGAACACCGTAAGCATTTAAGCCAAGCTGTCGATAAGGCTTTGCTACGTTCAGCATTGCAAAAGTTTGCTGCAAAGACGATGATTTACTGTTTTGAGCTTAAAAAATCGTAAAAAGTAAAATACTAGCTTCATCAAGGTTTTCGGTTGTTACAGGACAAACGCAACATTAGTACGGTGAACATCCTGTGGCTACATATTTCTCTGTTGATGGTTTATTCCTAAAGCCACCGAGTTCACACTTTAGAATATAATCACTACAGTAGAAACAGTGTTTCTTAATTCAAAAAGATCGATTGCAAAAATTAAAAAATTTTGAATATGAAAGAGTGAAATATTCTGCTGAAATTTGTAAACGAAGCTTCGATTTTTGATTTAAGTAAACGATTGATGGTTTAGTTATCCTCAGGTTCGCACAAACGACAAAATGTATAGGTAAAATTTAAACAAATGAACAAACACTTCAAATAGATTTTTTTATGAAGAGAAAATATGCAAGGACTAACACTTCCTACTCTATCCCCCTACGCGTTCTATACACTGTGATAATTTTAATAGTTGCTCCACTTTCCATACCAGCAAGCTAGACAGCAGATATTGTTCCTAATTACACTGGAAATATATGCATTAAAGAGAAAAATATTCAATATGAAATAAAGAAATTGAAGTATATTTTCTTCAAAATTTCAATTTAAATGTTTTACAAAAACTAAAAAGCTAAAAAAAGAAACTTAAATGATACAAGTAGTCAATAAAGCACACGAGTACTTCTTGATAAAGACTGTGGTGCGCGTGTAGAACAGTTTGTCAAGAAACAGTTGTGGTCTAGGCTAGAGTCTAGCGGGTTCACCCAAACGAGTGCGCCCATGTTGATGATAACATAAAAATGTCTTTCGATTCTGGGATCAAGGGTCTTCAACAATTGCACTTAAAGGTTGGTGCTGTTGCAGAAGGGATGAGAAATTAAGAATTATGCTTAGCAAAGATGACCATGGCGCAAGTAACGAGAGGTAGAACGTAACACTCTTTATAAGTTTCACTTAAACCTTTGAAACTAATGTGCTTTGCATCCTATAGGTTTACGAAATAATAACCTATTGTTATGGTCGTTTGCCTTGTGACAGTTTCAAGGCACCCGAAATATATTGAACCTATTGCCTGAATGCTAACCATTTCCAAATATGTACATAAAATTCAGCTTGCAAGCCACACCAAGCGTTTCAAATACGATAGAAAAAATGTTTATATCATAAATCTGGTCAGGCTATTGCTTACAACCACCTCAAAATGCGTTTTGGGATCTGTGTGTTGAAATGTACACAAGCCATTTCTCTTCCGCGAAAGAGTGGCCATTTCTCTTCCGCTTTCCAGTTTACGAACCACAAGTATTCCTGATAACTCAACATTGGAAATGGGCAATACCGTTGCACTCCCTTATATGTTCTGCAAAACACCAGCTGGCAAAGGGCTGAAACAACACTTCCATGAAACGACTTTCAAAGTAGCAACAAGCAAAACTTTCCCGTGGGTATGAAAGAGATGCCAACAATTGTCCGAAAGGTCAGCATTCGTTCGCACAGCAATCGTCTGGTGGTGCGCTGGACCTATAGTCGGCTCTTGCGCTATACGTGAGATAGCAGGTCACGCTTGGTGTGGGAAGTCGCCGTGATGGCAGCCGTGAATTGAAAACGGGCGCGTGCGCGTGCCTTTCAGTTGCGATCACTAGAAGTCGGCGTTCAAAATATTTCACTGGGGGAAAAATCAGGCCCGTAACCAGGTTTCAAGGTTTGGAGGCGGAAGTGCACTTTACGGGGAAATATTTTTGTTTGCAGTACACGTTTACTGCACATTTTTCTGGGCATAACAAAATTTGAGGGCCAAAAAAAATTGGGGAGGGACTGCCTCCGAACGCATCCCATGGGTTCGGGCCTGGGGGAAATAGGATTATGCAAGGGAGGAAATTGGAGTGAAAAAACACCCCAAGATGGGAAGAAACGATCGGGATTACGACGAAATGTCAAT
>Ga0210059_1003945_pt1 | contig 23891 bp, 18 predicted proteins | sample Ectturendosymbi2_FD_188042 | JGI IMG/M metagenome (GOLD analysis project Ga0210059, IMG submission 188042) | Ecteinascidia turbinata endosymbiont from Florida, USA - Sample 2 (SPAdes) (version 2) | ecosystem: Host-associated > Tunicates > Ascidians > Unclassified | place: Key West, Florida...
ATTCCAAAATATTCCCAGCAGAGCTTTTGCTATTGATGGCAAAATATACACTACCACCTTTCTATGGCAAAATATACACTACCAGCCTGTTTGCAGTTTTGTATATACACGACCATTTAGCAAATCTGTGAAATGGGATCACAACTAAAATTTTGGATATGGTCAGAATAATCACATTAAAACAACATAAATTTTCTCAGTCCGATCCAGTCCTGGTTCGCCAATTTTCAAAAAATGACAGTCCGATCCCGTCCTGATCCTGCCAAAATTGGCTTTAGTCCTGATCCAGTCCGATCCAGTCCTGATCCGTGCTCATCTGAGGTTTGCTGCATTTTGAGGATCAAATGTCCCCAACTTGCATAGAGGAGACTGAGTCATTGCTTTCACTGAGGGTCAGCAGGGCATAATACATTGACACCTCATCGTGGTTTTATGCAGTATTTGCTAATTGCGATCACGGCAGTGGGCCTTATACTGTGGCCTTGAGTCTTTTCTAGATACCAATAAAGTGATTCAAGTTTTTCAGATTCAAATCCAATTCAAAAACTATGTTGCAAAATATAATGCAAATGCGAAAATCAAATCTTGTTTAAATCCAAATTCCTGCCACTGTTATTAGCCTAAGCCCATGTGACGACGTGATTACGCCACGTATAACATAGAATTCGTAGCAGCAATAGAAGAGGGAACCTGATCAAATGTGTAATCTCAATCGCTATTATGCTGAGGATTGTCGGTTCGACTGTTTCTTTGGTTGGCTCAGGGCGACGCAGCATTGTGCCTGCGACAAATGGCTCCCAACGTGTTGGTGGCTGCAATCCAGTGTTATCCTGTAGTCCTACAGTAACCTGCAGTCCCAAAACTGAACCGAAAGTTACAGTAATCTGCAGTCCAAAAATTGAACCGAAAGTTGCTAAGAAGTTCAAAACAAAATAATCAATTCCAATCCAAATGTGCTTAAGCAAAAATGATAACATCCAAATCCATCAATATGTTGAAATGTGGCAAGATTTTAATCCAAGTAGCCTACATGTTCATCTCTAGTCATTTCCATGTGTTGGCCATTCGAAAGCCACACTGTCATTGCAACGCCAACTGAGAAGTGGCAACAGCATTCCCTCGTTTTTGCAATGAACCGCACCCATTGCACGTTCTTTATTGTGAAGGTTGCACCTGGCACCACCTTTACATCCTAGTCAAACACTATTTGTTGTGATTGGAAAAGCCGAGCAGCAAGTGCGCAAAGCTTCACACTGTGGCAGCAATCAACAATAAAGATCCCACGTCGTGCTCATTTTGTTTCTGCTTGTTCGCGACACATGGGTGTTCGTTCTTCACACACATCCCTTTCGTGGTGAATCGCACATTCACCACAACGCTGAGAGGCTGCAACACTTGCAGCAAGGTTGGGCTAGACTTTCTGAAATACTGAGAGTGAAAGACAAGAATAAAATGCAAACTGAGAAAACTTAGTTATAATTACCTGCAATCAAACTTGTTAAAACAACATATCGGGAGCCATTTCATAGCAAAAAAGCGTCATAGGAAAAACGTGAAAGTTTGTGTGACTCGACATTGACTCGAGCTTGCAAAACAATGACTCGAAGTGACTCGACAGTTCTTGTGACTCGACTCGACCAGGTCGTAACTCTGACTCGACTCAAAAAAATTTTAGATGACGCTGACTCGAGGGCCTTGGGACTCTGACTCGACTCTGACTCGACAAAAATGACTCAGACACATCACTGTTGAATGGTAGTGTATATGTTGCCATCAAATGCTAAAATTCTGCTGGGACTATTTTGCGACTCGAACTGTATCCACCTTTGTTCACATAACATTGAGTTCTAGTAGCAACGTGAACGTAGTTTAGTGGTCAGTGTCCATGCCTGCTATGCTTGTTTGTTGGTTCTGCTCTCACCATTTCCTGGTTTTGGCATAACACGCAGAAGTTACACCTTTGATAGGAGTGCTTTTAATGTAATTTTTCAAAAAGTTTAGGGTTTAGGGTTTACTTTTAGGGTTTAGGTTTACGGATTAGGTTTCGGGTTTTATTTTTAAGATTTAACTTTTAGCTTTATGTTTTGGGTTTAGGTTTGAATTTTGCGTTTAGGTATCGGTTTAGATTTTGGGTTAAGGTTTAGGTTTTGGGTTTGGTTTTAGGTTTAGGATTTTGTTTTAGGTTTAGGGTTTTAGGTCATGTAACAAGGACCTTACACTTATCCAAGTGTATTGACCTTGCCACTTAACCAATGCAAGGAATCAGATTCTCATAACTGCAAAATAACTACAGAAGTGCTTTTCCTTCTGATGCCAAATAGACACCTCCTTGTTAAATTTTGAGAATGCCAAAAGGCTATGTCTATTTTGCCTCATGAGGCAACAGCACTGCTGGAACTATTTTGCCTTCAATCAATCGTATTTGGCTAAAGGCAAAATAGCTCCAGCAGTTCTTTTGCCTCATGAGGCAAAATAAAAATATATGATTTTACATTGCAGATCAGGACCAGATCGGACTAATGATTTTCAAAAATTTTGCGGATCAGGACTGGACTCGGACTAAAAAATTTCACAGTCCGCTCAACTCTTCCAAGTGACACTCGGCGATCAACTGGTCGATTTCAGCATTTAAAGCTACATTTTTTGGTTAGAATTTTGAAAATCTACCCAAAGTTTCATGCAGTCAACCTTGGTAAAAGACAGTTTGAGTTTGCTGTTTTATAAGCTACATACTTTTATTATATTTCATACTGTGATCTCCTCTCAGAGTGTTGAGGAGGTGTTCCACGTTCAACATGAATTACAAACTAAATCCTTGACAAGACAATATTCACAAATCATGAAGCCCTAGAAAGAGCTCGACAATAAGACAGAACACTAGTTGAAAATACAAACTTTGTAAAAAGATGATTGACGAAGATTCAAAGCATGAACTAAGCCAATTATGAATAGCTCAAAGGTCACTAAAGGTAATGAACGGTCACTTAAGGACAAGCTGTGAACCGAAGGGACAAGCAATCCATGGCAAAAATAACAAAGATTGGCGCCAGAAACCACTCACTGATGATTAAAAGTCATATGACAAAAACCCACGTTGGAAACTGGGAAAGAACCGACTACCTAAGAACGCACCGAGTTCTGAGGACGCAAAGTCCAACCAAGACTACCAAATACTTATTCGGCGGTAAAATACCACTGCACCTCTTCACATCCGAACCTCATCTATAAATATTTGAGGAACTAACGACCAAGACACAGACTGACAACCACACAAACTCGAAAAGCCCATGCTGAAGAACCACCAACGAAGACACCGATGAAACAATTACGAAGACACCACGACGAGAAGAATCTCTACGACTAACGACACTACGATGTACTTTCTGAATTCCAGAACATCATGATGGATTGTGGACAAGTGTCATGATAATTGGCTTCATGTAAGCACTGAATTGCTTGTCTTACACTTGTATTATTGAAATAACGAAGTTAACTTAACAAATGATTGAATTTCCAACCATGCGACGATACTCATTGGTGACCATTAATAGCGCTGGTAATCATAGCCAGGCATATACTGTATAATGGGCAGGTTAAGCAGACATAGGTTCCGTAAAAATCGTCCCGAGTATAATTATCGAACCATCAGAGCAAAATATTTATGCTAAAAGGAAAACTTCTTTGAAACAACCACATCAAAGAGTTGCTAATAAGAGTTACAAAATCTGTTTTCTTTATTTTACCAATTTATTGAATGCTGAAGCTCTTTGCAATTAGCTGAACCAGATTGGTTGAATTGGTCACATGAAAAGGACTATATCCTTGGATTAGCGGATCGTCTTTGCCATATAACCTAAAACACTAAATTGGCAATCATGTGTCTGATTTTCAAAACCTATTAAAAAGTACTGTAGCTTACATCAAAAGTTTCCCCATAAAAAGAGTTGTCTCTGTTAGCCGAGCCGAAACAACAATGCTGAGATCCCAAACGACGATTACTCCAACGGCAGGAATTCCCACTCGACCAGGTTCATTACTGTTCCTAATGCTAGTGCCAGGAGCTCAGTGTAATAAGTGGACAAAGCCAGATGCACTACACTTCAAATTGAAAAATGACCACAGCAGGGCTATACCTCTGGCGGCAAAATACACACTATATTTTTGTTTTCCCGACTGAAAGTGCACAACATGCGATGTTATTTTTGGCTTGGGTCACAACATGACAGGGTGTTTTTGGTTGGAAGTGGCTATAGGTCTGCTAGCGATGACATGGTTAGAATAAAACTCTGAGTTTGCAGCATTAGCAGCACTGTCATGGTAGTCAAGTAGACGTGTCTTACTGTGTAAATAGTTTTCGTGTTGACTCTGGCTACGATCGGGCACCTTTCGTTTTAGTAGTAGTGGTTGCACTTTTCATGGTGCCATTTTTATTTATTTTTTCGAAAGTTTCCAAACTTTTGTGGTCAGATTTGCGGTTTAGGTTTAAGTGTTAGGTTTAGGGGTTAGGTTTTAAAGGGTTAGATTCAGCGCTTAGGTTTAAAGGGTTAGGTTTACTAAGTTTTTAACAAGCATAGTGCAGTCTACTGTACACTTGTAATGGATTAGTGTCATGTTACAGGCGTCGGATGAATAAATTTTCAAAAATGAAGGTCCATTGGCGGATATATAACCACTGCCTGTTTGTTTCGTATTTAGCCAGTGTCGCATTCGGATGGATATCGGATACTAGATTTCAGAAATTTTCGGATAAGGATTGGATAAGCAAAAATTTTTGGATAGGATCATGAGTTGAAAAATCTATATCCGTTCACCTCTGGTGACGGGTGCCTTCGTCTTAGACGTCAATTATTTTTCTTTTTCTAAACCTAAACAATAGTTGTTAGAGAGAGGCCACGCCTAAACCCTAGGCCTGAAGCAGAGATGGGTGCAGTCACATTTTCAGACTTCGCTCCTGTTCCAAAATTTTTTAACCGGGGTCCAGAAATTTTTTTAATTTGTGAATCCAACTCCTGTTCAGATTCCGGCTACCATCAATGCAAACGAAATTAAGCAGTGTTTTTACTTAAGGAATGACACGTATAAAGAGCAAGAAAACTCCTGCTGCTGCCAAAAATCACAATTCACTCCGGATCCGTTTTTTCACATATTTTTGACTCCGGCACCCCGGATCCGTGACCACCTCTGGTGTAAACCCTAATAATCAGTTCTTACTTCTCAGCGTATTTGATATCTCAGTGAACAGTCAGCGCTTGCGAAATGCATGACCTGGAATATCACTCTACCCATGAGCAGATGGTGTGAAGCCAGCGATTTCGCAAGCAACAAATTTAGCTTGTCACCAGTGCCACTCACGCCTATGGCGCCACTACCGAATAGCGTTAAAAATAAACGCAATATTAGCTTACTTTCCTGGAAAACATGCACAAAGTCTATACCGCAAATACTGAGTTTAATGTCGTATGAACTTTTATTGCGATTGTAAGAACTAATTAACTGGAAGTAGGCTATACTGATGTAAGATAAGTGGACAGACAAACACCTCTAAACACTTTTGACGTCCAGTCCGTAAAGAAAAAACAGGTTAAAGATTTTTTGCTACATTTGTTTACTTGGCCAGTGAAACGCCGCCTCAAATGGCACAATAACGAAAGACGATCGTAATTATAAATAAAGTGCTAACAACTGCGTAATTTTCACTCCTGGTACAATATTTGTTATTTGCAAATTAGAGAAAATGCAGCTGGAACTTTGGCTTCCAAATATATGAAGATAGCATATTGAACAAATTTTGAGGAATTGAGCCAAAATAAAATAACCACCGATCGATCACCTTGTAATGTGCAAAATTGTCTGTGACTTTATAGGCAACTATTCCTTAGCAAACTGCCAGGGGTGTAACCTCTGAGACCGAGGCATGGTTAAAACTTCGAGACCACGACTTTGTTGAAAAGTCCAAGCCTGGCTCCTCAATGTTCGAGACGAAGACTCCAAACTTGAAATTTTGTTAGTTTCGCCAATTCTTCGAAACGTTATCAATACTTACGAGCTGTACCTTCGTCTAATTTCTCGCGTTTTTGCCCCATTTATGGTTTTTCATTGTGTGAAATCACGGCAGACAATGAACAAGTTGGATTACGGAAACTTTACAGAGCTATGGCGAATTCAAAGTCTCGAGTCTGCAGATTCGAGTCCGAGACCTGCAACCTTGGGTACCGAGACTCGCAAAAATGGGTCTCAGGATAAACTCGCGAGATTCCATCACCGGAACTAACGAAAATAAACAAAAGACAGCGACAAACGGGCATACGCAAATTACGAGAAAAAGGATGTGAGGGTAACGAGAATGCAAACAAAAGTTTGACAAATAAGAGGCTTTCTTAATCACTTCAAAATTCAAGAAAATACATACTGGCGATTCGTACAGCACACATGAGAAGTAGCCAACACCCAAACAGTGTCAGGGCTAACACACCACTCTGAAGAATAACGAGTAACATTCTGGCATGCTGGGTATAGGGCAGGTACAGAAGTGCAAGAAAGTTTGGTAACACTTTGTGGAGTTCGCAACAATAGAAAAGGGTTTCACCATCATTTAATCGCTAGCAGTTCAGCACTCACATGATAAGGCCATTTGATGCAAGAAACATGGATCTGCTAAACAATGAAAACAAAGATGGGCAAGTTGTTTTTTATGTGTGTGGCTTGGTAAAGTCGTTGTGATTATGGACGCAACAACGAAACATCTTTCCTCCCTGGATAAAAAGTATTTAACGCAACAGCACGGGAAAGACTTCTGGTCATTTGAGGTTTGGTCTGACAATTTCTGTCGTTATTTGAAACTTTAGTGCAAAAGGTATTTTTCCTTCTTCTGAGAAGAAAACTCGGTGTAAAAAGATTTGTTTCAGTTGTTCGCCCAGCCAACAATGTAACAAGCGAAAGAAAAGTTAACGCTGCAATTATTTTAACACCTGAAAACTGTGTGAAAGCACGAAAGGATTTTTTGAAGGCTGAACCACAGTGTTGGTGATGTCAGTCAATACGAGTTATTCTTTTCATGGCAATGCAGCTTTCGCAAGTAGCACGCCACTTTTCTGCTAGGAAAGGCGACTGGCATACCAAGTCTTTGACAAAATGTGGCAGTTTTTGAACAGGCGTGTTTTCACCGCACCACCACTTATGAAGCTTGACTGATGCTTGGTCCGACATCAGGCGACACTGGAGTGAGGCTCTGCTTGTCCGCCAGGGGGCGCTGCACGCTAAGTATCGAGTTGGTATGACGTGAGTTGCGGGTTAGTCGCGACGAATGGGTGGAACGTGCTTGAGCTTGCGACATGTCATCGTGAAGGCTGGCAAGAATCTGTGTGGCTCGCGAGCTGTAAACAAAATGTTCACATCGTCATAGAGAGCTACTGAGCATTTAGTGCATGATTGTAGACTGCTCACTATGATTGCTGTTTTTCTCAGCTGAAAATAGTCACTGTGCTTTTGTGTAGTGGTACAGGGTGACCCCAAAAAAAACAAACCCACATATCTTTGAATAAAACTTTTAATTTTAATTATTCCTCATTTCTTTTTCAGGTTGTAGTAGTACTGTAGTAGTAAACTTAGTGCATGAAATATTGCAACAATAGTTTTTCTCACCATGCCTTGGTCAACCAAAGAGAAGGCATTTTGGGTGGAGGCCTATTTCGCTAACCATTCATACAAAGTAGTGCAAGCAAGTTTTCGGAGAAAGTTTCAGTGTTGCCATGCTCCATTAAAAAGCAGAATGTTTGACTGGATTCAGAAGTTTAGAGAGAATGGGACTGTGCAAAATCTTAATTCAAAAGGTCTAAGGGATACTTATTCTGGTCGGACGGTGAGTGCTAGGACGCAAAAGAACACGCAAACATTGACAATTTTGCACGAGGTATGCAAGTTTTTTCCAATGCCGTGAAGGCCATTTGGAGCATATTTTGTAAAGAACATGACTTTGAGTTAGCGAAGGAACGTCAACGACTGATACTTTGGGGAATGACTGTACACAGACCGAAGTTTAAAACCTGCAAAGTGCTTGAAGTTTACTGGATTTTTGTAGGATTTAATCAAATGTTTATGGGTTCTGTTTATTTGGGTCACCCTGCATGAGAGATTAACTCGATTGTCACCAGAAACGTTTCTACAAGCCCCGTTAGGCCAACATTTCACGTGAATTACATCAGTAACGATTTTTTCAAATGACAAAAACAATACCATGTTAAAATTTCTCGCTAACGCGACAGGGCGCACTGGGGGCATCTCTTGACAAAATCACATTTGAACCATACCCACCAGCTCTTTCACAGCACAGTTATACCGTAAAGTTTGTTCCGTTTGCTTTATGATAGTAAAAACGACTTCAAAGACATCAGCACAACCGACATTTTCAGAATTGTTTAACAGCAGCAGAATTTGAAGTTAATGCCGCAGGGAAATACATGTACGCAGCGAAAACGTCTTGTCCATACGAAATTTGCGCGTTACTTCAAACATGGCAAAGGTTAGGAATTCACTACATGCTCTTCTTTCGGGATGCAACGAGTCAAAAGTGTCATATTTTGCGGTACGCGATCATTCGTAGTTCTTTTGACATTCTTTCCAATTTCGAAGAAAAGAAGCTGGAAAGCACAACATTAGTTCAATTCAAAGAAATATTAATTTTGTTAAATCGAGATTTACTCAACGTTATTTTTCACAATACAGGTCCAGGTGTTTTCAGAATAAACAGAAATGAATTCAGGTACATTTTGCGCATTGCTGTACATGATTTTGTAACAAGAAGAATATCAAGAAGTTCATTTTACCATTTGCAAAATCTCTTTTGCCGTATTTATTTGCTTCCTACTCGACGTTACAACGTCGAAACCACAAATATCTCAAACACCAACAATTCACAGCGGTATTCAAGCGCATTGGTATAAGCAACGCTGGGGCAAGCCACCTTGCATAGCTTAACATTCTGTATTGTTCGATACAATAGCTTATTTCCTAACGGGCAATTACGACGAAAAAACAAAGTTCTCGTCGCTTCATCTTATGATGTCAAGCGTGCGCAATTAAAACCACGAATGGTTTCCCGCTGCGTCACACACGATGCTCTTGACGTGTAACGCAAAGGAAATAAGTGCGAGGCTTTTGTGAAATATGCTTGGAGTTCAAGCACGTTTGCAAAAAAACGATTTCAGACGCATGCTGACGCGAGCGAGTCACCTGTGCGGGTGGCTGAATGAACGGGGGCCAGCTGCTTCTTCTGTGAGCGCCATCAACGACGCGCTCAGTTCTTTCGGTTGCTTCATGAACGCGTTGGAGATGCTCTGGGTGAGCGCGTGCAGAAACTCAGATTTGCTCTCCTTGTTCCTGTAAAGTAGTCACTCGGCATAAGCTGTTCACATCGGCACGGGACTACCGAAACACAAACCATAACCTCACTTACATATTTAAAGCACAAGGCTGGTTCAGCGGATAAGGAAACTTGTTTTTATTGACAAGCCGCAGCAAAATCGTTGAACTAACACGCACGTTTTTGCAATCTTCAAAATATCTTCACATTTCTTTTGTTTGGGAATTATCAGCCCGTGCGAAAAACACACTGTTTTATTAGATAGTTCCACTTCGACTTCAAATATATCCATTAATTTTTTTTCATGTCATTGCTCTCATCGTGTTACTGGCTTGAAAGTGGCTTTGCAGTAGATTCCATTAACGCCAAAAAGGTAGTAGAAAGAAACGCACAACGAAAATTTGGTTAGCATCATCCTGTAGGCAGTGTAGCCTCTGCATTGCCACCTATGATTACTCCAGAAAATCTTAGTACTTATTCTTAGTATCAACGTAACGCACTATCCGAGGCGACGTACATCGGTTCATTTTAGAATAATTATTTTGCATAAATTTATTTGGCGTTTTTAGAGCTGTTCTTGCTACACTGGCTTTTAGTCCAGTTAAAGAGTTTTTTTAATATTAAATCAATAGAAAAAGAACGTTGAAAAGACCTAAATTTCATGTTCGTTAGTGAATGAACGCATCAAAATTAACTAGCTTCAAACAATTATGTGCTTAAACAAATGGTTTTCAGTGAATGCCCTGAAAACGTTTGTATAAAATTCCATGGAAGCGCAACTTCCGCGAGTTAGTCGTGTTGGTTTGAATTGAAATTTAATTTGTTCAAACAAAGTGATTTTCACAAAACGTGATTTTTTACCCATGCTTTTGCAGAAAAAGCATGGTTATCGTTCTATTGCTGACCGAAAAAGTAAAAATAAAAAAATGAAATCACGTGCGTTTTCATGGCGCTATCTGAACAAAAGCGCCTTATTTCAAAAACTTTATTTCATCAAAAATATGTTTTAAAAGGCCTTTGAAACAGCTACACGACAACATACACATATTTTGATAATCGTGAAATGGTTGATTTAAACAGAGTAGCAAACGTTTATTTAAACAATCAGCGGCGTTGGACCAAAGCACAACAGCGACATAAAATGTGGTGAATGATAAAAAACGTTACTCAGAGTAGACCGGCTGACTCTACTTCACCACTGCCATTCTTTCTTAAAAAATTTTTGGTGAATTATTTGCTTAGTGATACACACTTTTTCGACCCACAGCACATCGTCATCAACCTGTGATCGTGTTATTCGGTAACATGTAAACAAGTATTAGTTTCTCCGGTTAAAGATGAAAAAGGATAATGCGTTGGTGTTTCCACTGCTTATAATTTTTGGAAAGTTTTTGCCATATGCACATAACGCTTGGCCTTGACCAATTGCCTCACGTTATCTGTGAAGCAAACTGATTAACACATATAATATCACACAAGTTCAAAACAGTGCAAAAACGTACTGGTTTCTTTGGTGCGTGCCCTTATCTCTGGTCTGTTGACAATTGTTTTACATCAATATCAGGAACTCAGATACTTGAGGGTAAAAAACATATTGGAGGCTGTGTTTCTGTGTACCGCCACCAGCAGACATTACTCCACGGAGGAGACTGATGCCTCCGGGCGAGAGAGGTGCGATTCTATTACCAAAAACAAGAAAGATTCCTCGATTTTGGGGTATTCTTCGATTTTCCAAACAGTTGCGGATACGCCATGGATGTTACATTGTGGTCAAAGTTAGCAAAATTGAAAACCATTAAACGTTCAAAGTGCGTTATTTATTTTTTTTATTCTCGTAAGCGGGCCCCTATCGTTCTTTTTCTGCCTACAAGCTTAGCAGAGACTCCCTTGCCCTGTGCAGCGAATTGTCGAAGTTCGTTGCACACTTGCGTTATTATTGTGCTGCGCCGACCTCGTTTACCACGCAAAGTCGCCAAATGCCCATGTGATGGGAACAGCCAATGATGAAGGTAGTTATTCTCTGATATTTCCTGTTCCAATGGTTGAACAATGAATTATCCTCCTTTTTGTGTGTTGCAACATGTACGAGTACACCACATTCAAACAAAAACCTGTATAGTAACTGTCGAAGGCCATAGCAATAACCTGCACTCTGCGTCAGCCCTCATGACTTATAGACTTATATTGCCAGTCTACATATTACTCTGAAGAGCGCATGCATGAATGCTGTAAATACAAAGTACCGACGAAAGCCAGAACCTGGATCGGCGGGTAAGTCTATCACAGGATTTGGAAGCTTTTAATAATATTAGGCTACGTAAAAGTTAGTGTCGTACAAGCTAGAAGCATGAAATTCCTGTTCCTTGATAACTGGTCAAATATCACAAACATGTTTTTTTTCTGACTGTGAGGACCTAATCACTACAATTCGCAGAACTGGTAAACTGCGAAGTAGACCAAACCTTAATAGAATATCCCCACAGCTCTCAATGATCCTGGTGTCAAATTTAAGAATTCGTTTTGTGCTGAGTCATGCCGTTTCCGTTGCACAATTTTGGCCAAGTTTAAAGCAACTGTAATAAAACAAACAACGTTCCGGATTTTACCCAATAACCGAAAACCAGGATTGCCCATGGGACATATTTGTCTGTCCCATCACAGAGCAATTTATGCCAGTCCCATCCCACGGGATTCCCATTATAATATTAATATGGAATACAATTCAATTAAAATTATTAAATTTATGAAAGTTTAGGTTTAGTATCTACCACAAAATAAATAATAGATACATAAGTATATAAAGAAAAAATGAGAGTAAAAAAACTTTGAAAGGTAAAAAGTATAAAAACTAAGGTTAGCTCTGACGTAATGAAGTTGCTGTGACATGGCTACTGTCTCATGAGAAATACAAATGTGTGCTGTCCCATCCCATGGGATTCCCATAGGAATGACATTCCCATGGGTAAGCCTGCAGAAAACCTTTATGTCCCACTTACAATCCACCAGGAAGTCCAACCGTGACGCAGTGTTTCCAGCCCTCAAGGAACGCCGGGGAAAGCTTGTAACTCCTGGTGTAGTACTTGATAACTTGCACGAGGCAAGGCTCATCGCGACATATCCTGAGCATCTCCCGTTCCGCAGTGTGGTCGAAGCTGAGGTAGCCGAGCGCGATCGCAGCAGAACCGCGCACCTTATTAAGAACAAACAAAGGCGACGCTCGTAGAAAATGTAAACTCTTGCTGGATGAGCGTTTTTGGCAAACTTTGATCTTGCGAAAAAAGTGATACGAACCAGGGTGGTTCGGTAGTTTTTTTTTGGGGGGACGCAGGGCGGTCAACGTCAACGAATTTGACATGAGAAGGCTCATCATGGCGATGCCACATTTTGTTTTGAATGCTGGCCGCCAAAATTTAATATTTCTGAAGACTTATTCCGGATCCAGAATGGTTCGCTACTAGCTTGAGCCCAACAGTGCAGTTTTAAAGGTTGCTGCTTGTGACATCGAATAATTTAGTATCCTCTTTCGAAACGTGCTGTGGAGCAGGTTTTTTTAAGGTTTGACTTTGTTGGCCGTTAAAATATTTTGAGAGATCGCAGCTATTTCATCTGAATATCAAGATGGTCGTAAAGCGAGGCTCTGCTGTATTTTGAGCGACAGTTGGAAACATGGTCCCTCAAAACATTTTAAACCACCCTTGGTGTGCGGTATTCTCTTGATGCGAACATACTATAAATGTACTGTCATGTCTGCAATCCCTTTGTAACGTTTTTCGGCCGCAGGTGAACGCCAGGATTCTGCAATTCCATACAGCGAGTATTTCTTTTAATGACAACGTCACGAAGGAGTACCTGCGCTGCGGACGTCACATCGTTTGATATGCAGCTTAATTTATTACGCCTTAATATCGTTTTCGATAAGAAGATCGCGCTTGTCTGATATGAAGCAAAAGTGTTTGCGGCGATTACCTTCCTGTCTCTGCAAGCAACTTCTGTAAGGAAAACAAGATTGACAAGGACTGTAGATGCACGGAGCTCGTGAAGTATCAGAACAGGCGAGAGGTTGTCAAGTGCGCGTTGAGAGCCTTGCGAGTGTTTAACTCCCACAGGTCGCGATGAATGTCTTGTACTACAACAACTATCGGTACATGAGCGGGACTTGCGCATAACCCGAGGCAGATGTTTGTAACTTGTTTCCAAAGCATTCAGGACTTTCGAATCGGAAAATCAAACATGCAAAATGTCGCTAAATTAAAAATTGTTCTTCTTTTCAAACAAGAAAAAATAGTTGCACATTTTATCCACTATTTAAATGATTTTCGTTTGTTACCCTAGGAACAAATGTAACATTTATGAGAAACAAACGACTACAAGTAATAAATTGACGTAAAATTTCCCAACTTCGACAACAATTCCTAAATCTGATGCTCGGATTGCTTTAGGAAAACTTTTCTTGTTGTTTTGATCACGTGACGGCCACGTAATACGACATAATGGTAAAATATTGCTTCTGGCCTTTTTCATACTGAGGCAGTACCTGGTCATTTGTCAGTTGTAACAGCTTGCACAAGTGCTGTACAACATTGATGGACACCATAGCGGAGGGTACGCCTGTCAATGCAAAATGCAAAAAGTCAATGTAAAAATTCTACGTATTGCTACTGCAAAACCTACGATTTGAAGTAGACGAAAAATTAGGTCGAACAGTAGCAAAACAGATGAAATTGCATTTTGAGCAGTTTTTACAGGAAACAAGAATATTTGTGTTCATCACAAATGGTATTCCATCCTTGCTAGAAGAGCTAACAAATATTGGTGAGATTTCTGTTCTAAGTTGAAACAAGGACTCCTCCAACGATTAAGACTAACCCGAAATGGGCAATAAGCCATCATACTATCTCTACCCCGTCCCCACCGCATATTTACAAAATGTAACCGTGTTCGAAAAACAAGTAGTTTTTGGTAAAGCTAAACCTAAATCCTAACCCTAATCGTAACCTAATGCTAACACCTAAACATAAACTCTTAAACTAAAGTTAGGAAAAAAGGTGATGCCAAGAATTGAAACGTGCAAGCACAGCTTCCAAAACGAAAGTAGCAAAGGTGAGAGTCGAACCGGAAACCTTCGCCAAATCAAACCTCAAACATTCCGCTATAGGCTGGAAAGTCGGTGGCGATTGATTGACAAACTGAGCCTTTTATCGGAGTTGCCACTGTAGAAACAACTTGTTTTTCGAATACGGTTACATTTTGTAAACATGCGACCCCACCTGCTCTGGTGTGAGCAAGCCTCGCAATGCAGTCTGCCGCGACGGCGCGGACGTTGTCGTCTTTCGCACCGGCGAGTCGGTCCACGATGGTTTTGATGCCTTCCGCAGACGACACCGCCGGCTCCTCGTCCGGAATGATACGAGAGAGCACAACAACCTGCCGGAAGTTTTGCAAGGCGATAACCACGACATTGAAAAAGATTGGGAAAGGCTGCTTTAGGGAGTGGAGCCGGCTTTTTTAGTCGGCAACGCAAGGCGCAGAGATGCAAGGACTGATCACTCACCAACCATGCAGTTATCGTTACTCAAAGTTTATCGTGTGTGAGTTGAATCCGCTCTGAAATTACCGAAAATGTCGAAGCTTGTGGGTAAACTTGCTGGGACTCTCGCTACTTACAAAGCGCGCAGAAGTACTTACTGTACGGTTAGTGGCATGTGAAGTGCACCAGGATAAGAAAGCTTTGAGTCGCATTAACACGACATGTTGGCCTTAGGCCGCGTTACAGAAACTTTGGAGCCGTCACACAATTGTGTAGTTTACATCATTCGGGAATGTTCCTCAAATAACCGATCTTAAATGAAAGGACGCGGCATCGAAACGTCTTTCTGCTTCTCTTTGAACAGCTTCGTGAGCTACGCATAATCAAGCAAAGCCACGTCAGACCAAAAAGTGTAAACTAACTTATTTGCTCAAAAAAAGCTGTCTGAAATTTATCCAAAGTTAGTGCACCTGAAAAGCGGCGTGGATGGCAGCGATGTCGTCAACGGATTTGAGGAAGGGATCGAAGTTGTGCCAACGAACCCCTCCGCACTCGGCAATCTCCTTCTGCTGCGGCACGCTGTTGTAGGAGAAGATAGCCAGGGCGTTGCCGGCCATCACTTTCACGCGGTCGTTGTTCGAGTAAAGAAGTCTGTATTTAGTTTGACGGCATGCAATGAAACAAACAATGAATTAAAGCATACGTTTAAAAATCTCAAGTTTTTCAAGTATGTCAAAAAAATTGCACTCTGCGCGTGACACCTCCGCATGAACAATTATTCAGAAAAATAACGCCGAACGACAAGCTTGCAAATTTGATCGAAGAATTCGGAGCGCCAAAAAAACGCCTTCGAATGCTCGTGCAAAGAGTAGAGTAATATATTTTTCGAAAGCCATTAAAGCCAATGAATGCCTCCACCGAAGTAAACAGCTTGAGAAGACACACCAGTCAAACTCGCTGGAATGTTTTCACGAGTGTTGCATCTGGCAAAGTACCTGATCATGTGGAGGAAGCTGAAATCTGGATTGTCACGCAGGCTGGCAATGTTCTCCGAATTTCCTGCAAAAAACTTGTGGGTTTTCGGATCTTTCAGTTCGCTTTTTTGTTAAGCAATGGCGCAGTCGAAACAACACACGTTTTGGAAATAAATAGACGGCCTTTTAATCTTGAATGAAGTGTCTGGAGCACGAATGACGCGTGTAAACATTTGGAAACAACGGGAACCTGTATGAAGTTACAGCAAGTCGAAACAATAGTCGTCGGTTTCAGATTAACATACCAAGCGCGATGGCGCCGAGCGTCACAGCAGACTCCACCTGGATCATTTCGGCCCTGGAATGCGCCATGAGGGCCACAAGAAACTTTAAGCCGCGGTGGTGTGCAATTAAAGCTTGATTCTGAGCGCACGTCACATAACCTGTAGCAGAAATGAGCATCATAAAAACATCAAGGACACAGTCTCTTAAAGCTGAAAAGCGCGATTTGATTTACCTAAATTTTAAAGACGCATCTGTAGCATAGAACAAGACCTGAGTCTGTTTGCGTTAGCCGTATGCGCAGCATGCATGAACAAATGTGCTTATGCAACTTGGACGGCGATCGAGGACACACCGCCTACGTCCGGTCTGAACACATTACGTAACTCAGGCATTCTGCGGACTTTACATGGCACTGCTGTTGTGAGGAAGGTCAAGCGCACGAATTGGTTAGAATTCATAATTTCACATGCGCATGGGCAAATCAAAATAATGCAACCGCCTGGAAACGAAATGTTTCACGGGTTGCTGCCAACGTTGGCCAAAGACGACGCACTTGTGAAACCGTATCTGCCATCTCGATTAGACCACAGTAAAGACGTACTATTGAGCGACAGAGATATACGCAAAGTTTGGATGATCGTCAAGGATACATGGATGCTGCTTTTCCTTGCAACAAGACGAAGCTGCATAAGCAGTTTGATGCGTGTTCCATTGCGCAAAACAAAGGAAACTAAACCAAAAACCGACAGGGGCATTGCGAGTTCACAAGCGATAAACAAGCCATAATTTAATTAAACAAAAGCATTACCAGTACTTCAGCTTGAAAAGAGTATCTCCAAGATAAGCACTCACCGATTCCAACGCAAAGGTGTCTCAAGGCCCTGATCACCGACGTCACAACACTCGAATTAGCGGATCGCAGTTGCCGGACCAGGGGCTGGATTCCGCTCGCCTCTGCGATTGCTTCCTGCTTGTTGTGCGCGCCTTGCGCTAGCACCCCTGCAGCGGCGTGAGATTATTGTAGTAAATTTTTTTCTGCATGATCTCGCAAGCTCTGCGTGACGCGCCACTTGACAATTTTTTGATTTTATCTGTAGTCCATCACTATACCGCAAGAAAGGTGATGCTCGATTTCTGTTAACTGGACTATATATACCAGTGCAACGTTCCAAGCCAGCTGATATTATTCATGCAATCAGTAGAACAGACGATAATATTCTAACAATTTTATAATGAAGAGCAAGAAGCAAATGCAGTCACGAAAAGTTGGTTGACCAACAATACAGATCACATATCTAATGTTGCGAGCTTCTAAAAGAAACTGGCTTGCGAAAAGTTTACTTTATGTTGTGAGGCGTTGTAGTCTTTCTTTGGATCTGTAAGTTACTTTGGGTGGAAAAAGACAATTGAAACTATTTGCTCACCCAGTCCTTCCGCCCCGATAAAGTTCAGATTGTCAGCATGAGGTCCAGCGGCCGCCAGGAACTCTATCAACAAATTAACACCTGAAACGAAATAACAGAAAAGGTAATCGACAGCTTTCAAAGAACTGCAGACGAACAAAAGAGTACCTAAAGCTGCTACTCTCGTTTTGTTAAAGATAAAGAGTATAAGTTTTGTTGAAAATCATCAACGCCTACCCATCATCGAAGCCATAGATTTGCGTTCGTTTACATCTGGACCGGCAAGGGACCACAAAGTTAGAGCAATCGCTTCTTGCAACGGCATGGCGCGGCTTTTCTTCAAAATCTGCATCAGCGGCATGACGGCTCCTTCCTCTAGAATGTTTTTAGATGCATATGAGTTGTTCAACGACAGAAGGTACAAGCTCTGTTAAGTACGGTATTGTGTTAGTGACGCTGGAAAGCAAACAACCTGGTGGCATTTGTCTTACAGAAAACGTTGATGAAACAATTTCGTTAAAAAAAACTCTGCTCAGGCCGACAAATCTTAGATGAAAATGTAGACCTCTTGATATCAACAAGTTAGTCAACGCAGAAATAAATTTGAACCTAATGCAATTGTGAACTTACAGATACATTTAAACATTGCTTAAGTTAAAATTATGTTAATGGATTTTTTTAAGTGGATTTGCTGATGTACACCTTGCGCTGCATTTAATACTGACTATAAAAGAACTAGATACAAATTCATCTCCAGGCTTACGGTTAGGTACTGTTGCTAGAATATCTACTTTCTATCTTCACTCCGCTTCCATGTATACGAGCACATCTGCCATTTCTGTATTGCGGTGGTGATCCCTTTCAACTTAATACTTAGAATCTTTGCGGCTGAAAGAAAATTGAATACAATGTTCTGTTTTACAGGTCTCTGACGTCCGAAGCATTCCTATATACAGAGCCAAACTACCTTCTAACTGTTCAATTTTCCGATCTGAAACCTTCATGGCAACTTTTTTGCAAAAGCATAGCTTGATTTCCTGTTCAAACGTCTGAACTCAGTGATTGCGCAACCGGCAACCTGTCACTCGATGAACCTGCGCTTCATCCACAAGCACTACAAGCTTTCCCTGGAAAGTTAAACATCACCAAAAATCAGGTGCTTCTCCAGTGTCGAGAGAATTCAGACGATGGCAATCAATATTACGATTCATAAACTAAAGCCTTTCTTCTATCAAGCCCTCTACTATTTGATCTACGACGGCGTGTATTGAGTTTAAGTGGCTTTTTTATTGTTTTGTCACTGTGAACGTACTTCAGCGATAGGCAGGGCTACCATACCGTCCTTATTTCTAAGATTTGTCCTTATTTTGCAGTACCACGTCTTAGAAAATATTACTGTCCTTATTTCTAAGAAATGTCCTTATTTGTGACTCGCATCCTTATTTTTTCTTATTTTCTGTAGCATAAGCAATATCTGATAGTCATACAGACCCTTTCTGTCTCATTGTAAACATTTTGTAATCGAAGTCTTTTGATGTCATGAAAGTAGTATAATCTTGCAGCACAGAGACATAACGCGCTATCGGGTATTATTAGCACTGTAAGTTGTCTACTCTGGTTAGGATTCTTAGGAAAGCTGATTCTGTAGCGAAGGTTTAGCATTTAATTGATTCAAGAAATAAGCAAGCGAAATAAACATTTTCTGTGACGATTCCAAGAAGGAAGTCGAGAATAAGACATTGCTAGAGCAAATGGTTCCTGCAGATAAATAGACAAAGATATGATCCGACATTGATCGTGCAAACAGAAACAATTGTTTTCTTTTCAGGTAATATAATCAAATTTTCCTCAGCCGTCCTTATTTTTGGTTCTAGATCGACGGTAGCCCTGGCGATAGGTGTGAACATACTTCAGCGTTAACTATAAACATACAGTACTTCAACGTTAACGTTTAGTGATTTTTCATTTTTCGTGGCCGACTAATCTTTCGTGATTTGCAAAATTCTTAACCCAGAACACGAAAGCCGCGCCTGAGTGAAGATGGCCAATAGTCATTTGGGTTAAAAAATGTCGCTTTTCAGTTTGCTTTGAAATCTCGCAGTTGAACAGAGGACACACTCTTAGGCTGTAGTGAAGGTGCTTATTTTAAAGCTTCCAGACGTTTAGCGCCATCAAACTACTATAAAACTCACATTTATGGCGCTTGTTTGCAAATCCCTGTGCTTGTTCGCTCGGGACACCATGATTAGCGGCGAGGCGCCACCGGCGTCGATGCACAGGTTCTGATTCTCCGTGTTGTTTGCAACGATTTGTCCGACGCTCTTCGTAAGCGCACGCAGCACCTCGACGCAAGTCTGATACTCGGGATGCTCGAAGAGCCCGACCAGAGCGTCGAAGACGCCTTTGGCAGAGCCGACCGCTTCTTGAAGCTTGGGCGAAACTTCGGCGATACAGCTAATCGCCAACACCGCGTTGGCGAGCGCCGTTTCCGACAACTTGTCTGACTGACCGAGGAACTTCACCACTATTTGCACAAGGCCGGCATCGTGAACCTGGGTGGCGAGATCGCTTGAAGAACTCACGATCTGGCGAAGAATGCTGAATGCCGGTGCCAGGGCGCCCTTAACGCCTCGGCTCACCATTGAAACGAGGATTTTGATACCGCCGGCTTTCGCCAAAAGGGGCGGGATGACGGGGTGCCGAACAAAGTGGTCGAGCGCCATGATATTGAACGACTTTGCAGAGTCACTAACAGAAGATTTGCAAACCTAGTAAAAAACAAATCCTCTCAATAGAAATATTGCACAAGAAACATAAAACAATTTATGTTTAGAAACATTTGATGCACAAGAAGTACCTGATTTATTCGCGATCTTCATGATTAATACTACGATTTTAGCGAAACATAGAAAAACCACATGCAAATGAAAGATTTACAGAAAAGGGTGACTTGGCTTCCTGGGGCATTATGAAGACGTTGCAGTCCTGGAGTAATATGAATACCCACATTTCATGTTGGTAGTCTGTGGCTGCAGGTCGCCAAGCATGCCGGTCTCAACTTTTTCATCAAAATGGAGCTGCAATTTGGTTTATTGCGTTCTTTGACAAAGCTTTAGGCAACAAAATAAAGTAGCTTGCAGAAGTATTTTTGATGAGACTGTCATCGCATCAAGCGCTGTCCCCAACAATAGCAGTAAAGCACCACGGTATAAAAGACGACGACGAAACACGGATTCTGATCTAGTTTTGGCCATAGTGTAAGTCGCTATTGATCCAAGTAAACAAAATTGGACTGAAAAAACGCCGCATCGTCATTAAGTTTCCATTGAAACAATTATATATCTTTTTCGTGTAATGAGTTGTACTAAAATTACCCTTAGAAATAGAAGTGCTCAAGAAGGAAAAGTCTGGCAGCAAGCATCAGGACTATCATTCTGAAACTACAACCAAAAATTTCAAACAGCAAGCATCCTTTCAAAATTTTGCTTTAAACAACTAATGATTAAAGTTTACTTAAACTCCCTGAAACAATCTCGTGCAACAACCTTAATAATGGAAGCAATTCCTCCAGCTTGCACGAATGATTCCCAGTGAAGATTCTCACAAGCACTGTCACCACCTGGTTCTCTCATCAGACGTTCCAGCATCATCGCAGCCTGAAAAACTTGTGTTTTCTAATTATGACACATCAAAATCGCAAAATTTTTTTCAAATCGTTGTTTCTACCGAATGACATACATTTATACAAGGCAATTCACTTACAAGAAAAAACAGTCGTAGGCATACCATCTTTTTAAACAACTGAGGTAATAAACAGAAAAGGGCCACAGTATCAAACAAATTCATTAGGCAAATTTCAGTTGAAAACCAAACCGGAAAAAAGTGTCAAAAACATGCTTGTAGACTCTTTACAACGCACTGACAACGAATTAATGTATGAAAAGCTGTCGTTGGTGAGCATTTACAAAGTTACGTGCAAGAATAATTACACCTCTTATAAGGTACCTTCCAGGGGCGGATCCAGGAAGGGCAATCGCCCCCCTAAAACCTACGAAAGTAACTTTTTCACTATGATTTTGTACAACTCGGAAAACAGCATTCGCGATATAAAGCCCATTTAGACGTCCATTGTTTTGTCACAGCAGCGTCAGTGAAGTAAACTTCATGTCTCTTACAGTAGTGAACTCGTAATGAGACTTGACTGCAAAACAGTACTGAAATCCCCCCCATCCTAAACTTACTGGCTGGATCCACCCTTGTTACCTGCAACACTTCAGCTTCCATGCAACTGTTGCAACCTCTCCGGTGGCGTTGCGTTGATTGTGTGATTCACCACGAACGGGAAGTGCGTGAAGAATAACACCATTATATATGTAGCGCAAGCAAGCAATAGTAAGAGAGATTGCGGCGCATGATCTCTGTTGTTGCTTGCTGCCACAGTGCGAAGCTTTGCGTATGTGCCGCTCGGGATTTCCGATCGCAACACAACCCACAGCCATAACATGGCGGCGGCAATGAGTTATTGTCTGTGGATACAGGGCTGTGTTGTCAGGGTTGAGTTTAGTGTTGCATTTTAGAGTTAGGTTATGGTTTGGATTTAACCCTAAATGATACATTGACTCAGCATTTCTCACGCAGCATTGCCACTGCCATGTTGTGGCTGTGCATGGTAGGTGAAGGTAGACATACCTTATATAAGGTTACTAAGATGACATTTTCATTGTGCATGACTTTGTAAGTACTTATTGACAACGGCATCCATGCATATTATATTCGTTGACAATGTGACATTGTAATGAGTCCACCAACATGTTTTAACGCTCTTTTCCAATTTGGTGTTTAACTTAAATTTGACCATTCACTATACGCAATAGTATATTCGAGATAAAGCTTCAGCTAGGGTCAAACTTATTGAGAGTGTGTTTCACACTAAAATAAAACATAGAAAACTTACAAAAATCCAACATATAATGGCATGCAAGGAGAACATAGCCAATTTTTCATAAATACACTATGACGACAATGCACGAACAAGATCAATAGATGTTAATTGCTGCTTTATGAGTACCAGTGGATGTGGTTAACTTCATGTAACTAAATTGTAAATTCTAAAAAAAACATCAATGACAGCCATTGAAAAAGTTTTGGGAAAAGATACATTTTTATGACAACAAAAAAAAAGTTTATTACCTTCAAATGTTTAGAATTCCTACGTCCACTAAAGAACACAGAAAGCAAACAAGCTTAGCATTTTAATTAAAATGTGGTGCTGTCACTGGTGTAAACTGAGCAGTGGGATTGTAAGCTTTGTTGCATGGAAAGGTGTAGTTTTGCTAATTTAATATGTTTCAGTGGATCTTCGTAATTCACATTTTACAAGAGCTGAGAAAACCTAGAATGTAGGCAAAATATAAAACAGTGAGATGAGCAATGACTAATATATTGATGCAAAATGAGTCACTATGATACCATATTCATGCATGGCTTTTCATTTTACAATTAAAATAATTATTTTGTAATTACATTCTGTAATTATTTTATTTGCACACAGACAAAAATGGACACTATAACCTACAAATGTTAAGTATATAAAACTGTTAAGCAAATTGTTCCATTTACACACAAGTAACTCCTATGATTAATAAACATTGTTGGCATCCGCATACCTTTTCCGCTTCATCCTCAGTATCAGCTGACAAAAACTTCACAAGTCTTTTCCAAACATTTAATTCTGAAAGATTCATTTCGATCAAAAGATGCAACATCTCCAGATTTTCTGTCATAACACTAATCTCCACAGCACCATGATTGTATGCATCAAGAGCATTCACTCTGGCACCTGAAATAGTTAAGAACACATAATTATCTAACCTGGAAAAATTATATTAAAAACATCTTGCAACACATGCATGCACTTGAGGAGAAAATTTGGAACAGATCTGTCATAAAAGGTAATGAAATGAAAACCAAAAAAATTATTTTGCAATAAGTTGATATGGCCTTGTAATAAATATCACGGCCAAAGCAAACGATACAACTGACATCTTGCAAACGTTTCGATAACTACTGTTATCATCCTCAGTGCACTAAGCTCTGCAGTATGCAGACACTTGCAAGCCAACCCAGATCATCGGGTTGACTTTCACAACCCTGAGGTCATTGGCAGTGACAATGGGCGACGGCTGCAGATTCTTGAATCTTTGTTGATTCAAGAACACAAACCAGAGCTGAATGCAAACATCCCATCGATGCCTCTATGCATTTTTAACTTGTAGAAGGCCGTCATGCTTCACTCATGACGTCACGCACCATCACCATTGGCGCGTATCCAGCTGAGTCATGTG